>Ga0116227_10005427_pt1 | contig 26834 bp, 24 predicted proteins | sample S1TSphgellanicum_FD_89693 | JGI IMG/M metagenome (GOLD analysis project Ga0116227, IMG submission 89693) | Host-associated microbial communities from peat moss isolated from Minnesota, USA - S1T2_Fb - Sphagnum magellanicum MG | ecosystem: Host-associated > Plants > Peat moss > Unclassified...
AAAATATATATATATATATATATATATATATATATATATATATATAATTTAAAATTGATATATTTCAAATTAATAATGATTGCAGTCAAAATTTAAAATAGCATAATAAATTTTCATTTATAAAAGTAATTAATTAATTATAATATATAATCTAAAAAACCTAAATTAATGTCAAATTGATTTTCTTTTGATGTTTTATTGAACACCTTTCAATCCAATTTAGAAACATAATTATTCAAGTTAACATTGAAAATTAAATATCCATTACAACATTAGAAAGTTGATAAGTCTACATTATTTTTATTTTAATGTTATGTTTATGAAATTAGTTAGACTTAATAAATTAATTCTAAACATCAAATTCATCAATATGGTGGGAAATGCCATCCAACAATCTTTTAATATTGCTTTCACACATGACTTGAGGGTGGAAATTTTATTTTGCCCCTTCTAACCACCCTTTCTTTGGAATAAATAAATTTTTTTTTTCTCTTCCATTACTTTTTCTTTTCAAATCAATTGAAAATGTTTTTCCTTTTCAACTTCAATTTCTTTTTAAATCAATGGAAACTTGACCCTGCCCCCAAAAAAAATTTTAATAGTAAAATAGAGCATGTTAATTCATATTAACCTAAGATAATCTCATCTAAATTTTCTCATCATTCAACTTTTAAATGTGTGTTTCACATGCCACACCCATGAAATTGTAAACATCCCAACTCATTAGATTAAAACTTGTTTATTGATTATGGTTAATGAGTCATGTAAAACTTATAATGTGTGGAAGTTCACATTTATTAAGTTTACTTTAAAAACACATTTAAACCAGGTTCCAACACTTAACTTATCATGAGTATCCAAGCATACACCTCTCAAATAAATTCAATTCAATGGTAATCCAACAATGTCTATGTAGTATGTACCACCCATGTTGATAAGGTTAGGTTTTTGATCATGAAATTTCCTATATTTACACATAAGATTAAATCAAAGAATAAATTTAAAATATTTAAATTTAAAAATAATTCAATCTAACTTTCATTGGAAATGTTATTTTCAAACCAAAAAAATTTAACATTTCCAAATTTTCTTGAGCCTTTAAATCAATATAATTGTTCGAGAATAGGGTTATTAGGTCAAGGTCATGAAAGGACATCCCAAGATGAGACACTAACCTACCAAATAATTCAAATCCAAATGACCCTAAAAGAAATTCAAATTGATGGAACATTATTTTGATTTAGGGATGACCTAAATTTGGTCAATGACAAAAACACACCTAAAATGCATTAGATCATGAAAGATATTTGGGGAACGATAAAAAGACAAAAATGTTAACCAAGAATGGTGAAATTGTTACAAGCAATAATGAGGGCATAAAAAAGACACATTAAAAACGTCTTGAGGGTGCAAGGTTGGTTAAGATAGGTTTTTTGGGGGCAAAAAGGGACACCAATGGACATTGAGGACACCAAATATGATCAAGGGCACAAAACAATACATAGGAGACATTAGGGGCACTATGGTCGAAAATGTTTTATACTTTTTCAAACCATGAATGGCATTAAGGGTCATTGGGAAGCACAATAGAAAGATGTTGGGGGACATTGAAAAAGGCTCAATTTTTTTTTGCTTTTGGGGCGACAAGGGCTACCAAAAAGGACATCAAGATGGCAAGGATCTCAAGTAGGTCACCAAGAAACATTAGGTGTCAAAAAGGTTAATGTTTAAAATAGTTTTAAAGTAAATTTCATGTTCTAAAATGAATGGAAGTGGAAATGATTTCATGGATTACTAAATTTGATCATTAATTATAATGAAATTTTATTTATGAAAATTTTCATGTTTTTTGTCCCCTCATTTTTACATTAATTTATGACAATTTAAATACCAGAACCATGTCTTATTGACTTTTAAAATATAGAAAACACCTAGAATTGACATTGATGTTTAGTCATTTCGGCACAATAATATTTACAATTAGGGTGAAAGCATAATCAAATATGCACAAAAAAAATTCTTTGAAGTTACAATCACATTTTTACACATAAATGCAACGAAATATAGTATAAACCTTTTCAATCATCATCAAATCATCGTGCTGCTAAATATTGAATTTATAGTAGTTTGTTTACAAAGTTTTAAAAACTTTAGTGTACTAAAAATAAGTCAAAAAGATTCTTTGAAATCGATTAATGGAACTTTTGTTCAAAAATACTTTTACATTAAAAGATTGATATATTATTCATGAAAATTCATTGACTATGGTTATAATTAGTGGTCACATAAAATCATATTACGAACTTAGCACCTATTGAACATGGGAAAAAAGGGCAAAAATGAATTCTTAACTTTTTTACTCACAACATATTCCTAAACGGTGGTTTCTCACATGTTTCATTGTTTTTAAAAACGTTGTTGTAAATTAATGATTTTCATAACAATCTTACTTAATCATTTGATTTAATACTTGGAATGGTCATTGATTAATTCATTTTGAACACATCTAACTCTAATTGCATGCAATTTGAAAGGTTATTAAATAAGTCAAATACAAGGTTTGCAAGTTGGATTGAAATTTGGTATTGTAATCATATTTAATACTTACCATTTGAAATGGTGATTGTATAACAAAGGTTAAATGCCAAGGGCTTGAGAATGAGGATATGGTTTTGGCGTTTCCATTGCCCCCATGGATGTATAATGATGATTCTAAAGATAATTGGGTGGAAGGAGATCAAAGATTATGGTGATGATGATAATGATGATAACAATGATTAGTTTTCAAAAAAATTTACAACAACTAGAATTTCTTGGGTGAAATTAAGGTTGACCAATAATTATTTTTAATTTTTAATCAATGAATTATACAAAACTAATTTCAAAATTATATTGATGAAATTGATTAGAGGTTGGTTTTAATTCATGACATTTTCACTTTAGTTTCAAGGCCGACTTGTTTGGTCATTACATGTTCATCCTTTTGATTTCTTTGTGATTAGATGTGTTTGAGAGGTTTCCAATGAAAGGAACTCCATGAACTAATACTTGGTGCCAAGTGACGTTATTGTTGATGAGCTTTAACCTTGATGCAATATTTGATTTTGTGAAGGAGGCAATCATTTTATGATCTTGATTGTGGTCAAAAGCATGTATGGATATGTTGCGCATCAATCTCTTGCCATATTTTTTGATGATAATGTGTTGTTCATAATCAAAGCCAAAAGTGAAGGTGTTATTTATATTCTATGTGTGAATGTGCTCAATAACATTTTTCATTATCCTATACACCACAATGTACACAACAACTTTGTGACACTTGAGTTCTATAACTAATGTCATATAGCAAGGCCAAGGTTTGACTTACTTAGGCATGATTAACAATGTGTGTTATAAGTTATGCACCCCTACCTACCTATGCATTCATACATGTATACATGATTACAAGGAGGAAAGCTTGGGTATTTGGGTATCAATTGGACTAGATTTTAACTAGCACACCATGATAACAAACTTGAATTTTGAGCTTAAAAAAATGGAATGTCATTTAGTTCAAACAATTTGAAAAAGAAGTGGTACATGTTAAACTACTTGCAAGCACATACATATGGAAGTTTATAGATTCATGAACTTTCATGGATGATTATGTAATTTGTTTAATGATTAAAAAAATTTACTAGCACACATTCATTTTTCAAATTTCTTTTTGTTTTTGCAAGGGGGATTGGATGTCATTATTATTAGATTCTGCAAAAATACACATCAAAAATTGAATGTCACCATCAATGTCAGCATGGACATTAAATACAAAGTGACATTTTACACTATTATGGGGTCATTATACACATGAGTGTAAGGACAATTAAAATACATTTGAAAAAATATTGTAAATATATTTTGCAATTATTTATGAAATTCACATTATTTTCATGCAAGTTTCATGAACTTTTTCAAGTCTTATAAATAAGATTGATGTAGAATCATCATGCTTTGTTGTGTATATCTATTGGTTGCTAATTCATTTCTTTTCACATATAATAGAAGACGAGAAATAGGTTGACTCAATTTAGAATGTTGAACCAAGGTGTGAAAAAGATAAATTTCTCTATATCTAATAACTTTTTTAAAAACACAATTTTTTGGAATCTATTTTCAATTGCATTGTGCCATGATGCAAACATTGCAAATGAACTTCGTTACATGTCCCATAATGCTTCAATAACACATTTTATATGAACACAAAACTACATGTGACCATGGAAGCAAACACAATTCAATGCTAGTAGAAATGAGCTATAAACAATTACCAATCCTTCGCATTGATGAAAGTAGTTGACAAGACTAGATGGAATCTAAATATGGGACCTTGTCATGGGCACACATGAAGTGTTTGTTTCAATGTTGAATGATTATTCCAAAAAAATGATATTTTTTCTTCTAACCATTATAAATCAAATTGATCAATAGCTAACCATTTGGATTAACATTTGGTCCCAATTTGGTGTTTGAGACCCATGATAAAAAATTTCCCTTTCTACGGAAAACCCTACAATTTCAACATGTGTGTAATTTAATGTTTGCCAAATGTGACCCCACCAAATATTTTTCAAATGACAGTTTCTACCCAACTTTTGGCTCCCATATGGTAACATTATTACCAAATCTTTAATGGAAATAAATGCATTTTGGAAATTTTGATAGGGTTATAAAATGGGCCCTTCATTATAAAAAGGGAGTTTTGCACATGCATGGGTTGAAATCCTCCAACATTATAATAATATAAATTCTTGAACCAAAAGGTCGAAATGTTTTGTAGGTTTGTAGTTTGTATATAAATAAAACCCAATCAAAGGCAAAATAAAAATGAACTTCCATGGACGAACAAGGATGACCCTCCAAGGGTAAACCTACATGGATGTATCATGATAGAGCAAGATAACTTATAATGTATCAACTATGAACCAATGTTGTACTAATATCAACTTTTGAACATGCTAAATTGGTCAGGGTAGTGGTTATTGTTAAAAATTTCCTACCATCTAGGTTTTAATATTATTTCCTTTTTCAAACCTTCATCCCAACTTGGTTTAGGTATTGGGTCCAAGATTGATTTTTGGTTAATATGAAACAAGTAAACACATGATATTGAGAGTAATATGAAGTTGGTATTGCTTCAAGTTCTTACCAAATTAGTAAAAGTATAAAGCTAATATTGCGTCAGATCATACCAACTTAGTTAGAGTTTTCAACACCATCCCGATGCTTGCCCAACACCTACATATTGGTAGGAACTATGAACCCTTGGAAAGCCGAACTTTCTAGTGTTGCCATGGGCTTATATGGATTAAGTAAGTGTTAAAGGAAAAGTGAAAAATCTAAGAAATTGTATCATGACTCCACCCACATGGGTTGTATGTGTTAACCATTATTTCCCTTTTGCATTAGATGTAACCCTATCAATCAATAAGGTCAAAAAAATTTCTAATAAATACCCACCATGTAAAGAACAAAAGATTGATTTGACCGCTCGTATGGTGTGATTTTCCAAACCAAATTGGCTGTGTTTAAAAGAACCTTGTATTTCAAGGAGTGTTTTTGATTTTTATGTCAACTAATGGGGCCTTGGTGGTTGATTTTGCCACATTCATGACCATTAGGCTTGCCTTTCCAAGTTCAATTTATGACAAGTTGCCTAATATAATTGGCCACCAAGGGCTAATTATCTAATATTAAGTGAATATTTGATGTGTATGCAAACTAAGTTGTTGATGATGATCCATCACACAAACCACAACCCACCTAGGAAAGGTTTAGAAAAATGTTTTATAATAAAACCCCGAACTAGTTATTTACATGCATATGAACTATCCATTGAACATCCTACTAATGGAAATGTATTAAGTATCTATTCACAAATGCCTACTAACTTGTTTAGTAGGGTGGGTGTTGAACATTGTTATTTGTGTGGTTAAAACTTGACAAATATTTACCTCAAATTCGACTTTACTATTTGTAAATTTTTTCTAATTATTTTTATTTTTTGCAAAAACCTAAGGTTTCAAACAATGATGTAGTGGTGTTGCACCTCATGTCAACATCACCATTGCCATTTCAATTCTTAGAATCACACATGAACTTTTTACCTCTTTTGTTTTTATTCACATCAATGCGAAAACCTCAATTCAGATTTCAACTAAAAAGGTCCAAAAGTGGTGGTGGCATCTAGACATTCATATTTTACAAGCATTCATTGTCCAAAAAATTAAACATTTAAACACATGCCCACGAGTGTTGGGCGGTTCTTTGAAGCAACATTGGTTTTTTGTGGGCTATTAGATAGGTTATATAAATATATAACCTATCCCCCCCAAAAAAAACCAACTTAGCAAAAAGTTTGTGTTTTTTGAAATATTCAAAATTGATAGTTCTTTGGAAAATCAAAGAACGACACATAGTAATGCCAACCCAACCTAGTCTTCATAATTCTTTAAGGCAACTTATTAGTAATTTGCACCAAGTTTAAATACTAGCTTAAATGGACATGGAACATCCATATTGGATGAAAGTTTAAAGTTTGGGCCATGTTCTTTTTGCATTAAAGCCCAAGCTCAAAAAACTTATCGCTTCATTAGGCACCCTTTCATGGCATTATTTTGATGCTAAACTCTTGGGCCTTTAGGTATTCATGAAAAAAAACCATTCACCAAATGAAGTCCCCAACTTCTTTGGCTTGACCCAAGAACACACACACACACACACACACACACACACATATATATGTATATAATTTTATAAAAAGAAAAATTAAAAAAAAAATTCTTTCTTCATCTTGGATGGAAGTGCCATTTTTTCAAAATTGTGCAATGAAAAAGAGGAATACAAAATTCAACAAAAAGGAATTTCTTCTTATTTTTAGCCCAAGACTTGACATCATTGACTTAGATTATTTATAGGACATTAACATAATATTGTAAAGGCTAGGCTCAAGTTGAACCCCCAAGGAATAATCATGAGTGGGTTTTTGGGGTTTTCTTAGGTTCGGGTTTCAATGTAAAATGAATTTTTAGGGTGTAGGGTTTGGATTAATGTTTGGATTGTTACCACAACACAAAGATTCTATACACAAATATAAACAAAAAATAACAACCAGTATAACTCCCCCTCATTTTGTTTATCTTCTGTCCATTTTTTATAACATTATGTATTTGTTTCTGTTTATCACATCTTATGATTCCACATATTTCATAATGGTCATACCGTTCATGATTTGGGTATCCATTTGCTACATTGCTTGTGTGAGAGTGAGCGCATTGCAACCCATGATATGTTTCAATATACTATTGTAACCATTGCATTGGAGAGTGGAGCTCACATACATAGGGAGATTTCCCACCTTTTCCCCTGCTATACATGGGGATGAGTAGATATTGTCATCACCGAAGACAATTTTCAAACTGTGGTGAATGTTGTCATTGTTGATCCATCCTATAAAAATTTGGTGCACCACGTTTTAACAATGATAACACATGTAACAATAATTGTTGTTTAAGACAAAACACGATCTTACATATAATGAATGCTAGGAGTTGATTTCATTCCCCTTGCCATAGAGACCTATGGGTGTTTCCATCTTCATTTTGATTTTTTGTGTACATGCTAGTATAGCTCGCCATCAGCAGACCTCCTTGGTACCTTCGATGTTTATATCTTATTATATGTCAATAGCCTTCCAACATGTGTAAACCATTACAATTTTTTAGTAGGTTGCCACGTTTAGTCACTATTCTTCATCTCTTCCACACATATTAACTATTGCACCTCCATCACTAGTTAATTTGTGGTAGAGGATGGCCTTTTAGCATTATGTCTTCCACTTCATTACTAATGTTGTGATTGTTTTGGTTTTCCTTTCGTGTGTCGACATTTGTTTAGACATGGCTTGTACATTTTGTGGATGAATTTCCATCCTTGTTTATATATATATATAGGGTTATCTCTTCTAATATAGGCAAAAATGTAGTAATCTAAGTCACAATCATCACATTTTCAATATTGAAAAACATTTCATTAACGTTTTGTCCATATAACTTTCACAATTGACAATAAAATTAAATATTATCTAGTATCATATATATATATATATATATATATATATGGAGAGACATTCATGAGAAAAAAAAATGTCTTGAAAACATTTATATTGTGTTATTATCATAAATATATATTTTCTTTGAATATATAATGCAAATGGGCCCTATGATGATGATGTTTTAGGTAATGAATAACCACACTAGTTGAAGTACACATTATTCATATGAGCTTTTTGACCAATGGGTGACATTTAACATCTATTTAGTTGGGTCCTTTTGACAATTTCAATTCTACCATAAAAAATGTGGCAAATGAATAAGTCTCTTTAATACATGATGTGTATGAATATTCAAGTTTACTCCATCATCTAAACCCACATTGTAAATTCACTTAAAGCACTTGAAGAGATTTCCTCATCGTATTTGGAAGGTACCTTATATCCATGGATATCTTTTTTAGAAAAAAAAAAAGATATCATACCTACTGCTTAAGGATGGGACGGATCTTACAGCTTTGTAAACATAAGATCCTTCCCACTCTTAAACCACAAGTATAAGAATCAGTGTTGGGTAGTTTTCTTTATTTTTACGAGAATTGTCGGCTTTGGTTCTCCCTAACACTTAGAAAATTGACTTGATTCTTTAATTTAATTTTTTATTTTTAAACTTATTAGAATTGATCAGGGTATCAAATTTAAAAGTTTTAAAATCAAGTCGATTATCAAACAAGATAGCTTTCACAAATGTGATAATAGTTAGTTTTCACAATTCAAATTTCAAATTTTTGGGGAAGATATGGGGGTGTTAGGTGTGGGGGTTTAGGGTAATTTCAAAGTAATCGGTTCTCAATAATCTAGTTCTCATTTCTAGGTGAGAACCTATTATCTATTTTTCAAACCAATTATCACCAAATGTGATACCAATTGGTTTTCATTGTGAGAACTAGGTTGAGAATCGGGAGTCTAAGTGAGAACCACCCAACACTAATAAGAACCCTCCCCCCTCCTACACCTCTTGATTTACGTATATTTAGGTTCATGATAACTTTCTTTTGGTATAATGCATAATTTTCTAGTTTGAAAGATCACATGACATAATCTTCTAAACTGGAACATTATGTCCCATAATCTTCTTATTTGGAAGATTATGACTAGTCATTCCAATCACATGTCATAGGTCAAAGAACACCAAAATGTTACCCAACCTATTACACTTTTTAACACAAACCAAAAAGTGAATTGATTATTCACCACAAATGTTAATGGTAATGGAATGCAATGAAATGAAATGAAAGAGAGTTGGTTACTTAGTTAGTTGTTGGCACACTTCTTAACACAAACCAAAAAGTGAATTGCTTATTCACCACAAATGGTAATGGAATGAAATGAAATGAAATGAAAGAGAGTTGGTTAGTTAGTTAGTTGTTGGCAATGGGCATGTGTTGTTTGTTTGTCATTTCTTCTAGAAGCTAGAGAGCTGCAGAGTGAGGTTACATCATGCACAAATGATTAGGTCTAATTAAAACTAGTTAGGTAATGTGAGGACTTTTCCATACTCTTCCTCTATTTTAGGGTTCTTGGCTGGCCCTGTCTTAATTCTGTGGCTTTTTTTTCGCAAAACTAGGTAAGCCACATTCAGATTCTGAGAATAATTTTCTATCCAAAATTATGTCTCCTTAGAATTTGATTTGGGTTTGTCCCAAAAAGGATGTATGCTAAAATTTGTAATGATGGATGGGCCTGTCCAAAAAGGATGTATGCTAAAATTTGTAATGATGGATGGGTCTGTCCAAAAAGGTATGTATGCTAAAATTTGTAATGATGGATGGGTCTGTCCAAAAAGGGTGTATGCTAAAATTTGTAATGATGGATGGGTCTGTCCAAAAAGGATGTACCCTAAAATTTAATGGGGTCTATTCAAGAGGATGCATCTCTAAAACTTAATGGGTCTATCCCAAAAGGATGTATCTCCAACACTTGATGGGTCTATCGGAAAGGATGTACCCTAAAACCTGATGGGTCTATCCAAAATGGGATGTATCTCTAAGACTTGATGGGTCTATCCAAAAAAGGATGTACCCTAAAAACTGATGGGTCTATCCGAAAAAAAAAGATGTATGCTAAAATTTGATGGGTCTCTCTGCAAAAGGATGTATCCCCTAAAATTTGATAGGTCTATCCCAAAAGGGTATATATCTCTCAAACTTGATGGGTCTATTAAAAAAAGATACAAACCCTAAAAGCTGGTGGCTCTAATGCAAAAAGGAAGAATCCCAGTTGCACTGGAGCTCAAAGGAAGAGAGCCCCAACATTATATGTGCACATACTTGTTATTGGAGCACTACAAATAGTAGTAGTACTGTAGTACCTTGGCCATTTCAACACATGTCCATTGAATAATTAATTAATTAATTAATTTTGAAACATTCATTTCAACAAATGAAATATTCCTAAATATTCACTATTTTCCTTCACAATATATATTTTTGATTTGGAAGAAATAATTTTTGAAAATTTCAACATTTCTGAAAATAATATAATTAGTATCGAACTGGGCAGGGTACTAAGGTACTTGCTTCTTTTCTCCCTTGTCTGCCCTTGTTGGCCTGGTCCATCTTTTTCTCACAAAAGAAAAGACCTTGTTATTCAAAGCAAAACTACTAGGAGATTGAAAAGGAATAGTGCTTCATGTTTCAAAGAAATATTTGTAAAATTTGTGGATTTTGTGTTTATTGTACTTTGAAGCTTCACATAAATCCTTTGTAATAGCTACTAAAGCCATTGAGTACATGGAACTTGTTTTTTTGGTGAAAGTTCAAGTCATCCAAAATAGTACTAGTTTTGGGGAATGAATGGTCTTAACCTAGAAGAAGGCATTTTTTTAATGATAAAAATTTGTGAAAGTTTACCTAAAACAAAGTTTTAATTATGCTTATGTTTGAAACAACTTCAAATGTTTGGATTCAATAAATAACTCATAGTTTTGTAGACTATGATGTAGTAGATTATAATATTTGGGTGATCAACAATTTGTCAATATTGATGTTTTAAAAACAAAAAAATGCTAAGCCAAATGTGGTTAAAAAAAGGGGTCTTCTTTTAGAAGTTAATATGTTTTTTTGGGTGACTTTTCATATAACTATTCTCACCAAATAGTTATATTTGGTGAAAGGATTTAAAAATATGGCAAAATAAAATAAATCATAGTTTAAAAAAAAAAAGTGTAACGACATAGAAAAGCAATGTGTTAAAATTCAAATCTCTTCAATATCGTTGTTGAGCCATCCATGCATTTTGAAAAGCCTTTGAGAATACAAGGCCAATTCTTGTGAAACGATTGTAACAATTAGGAATCAAGTTCCATTTGAATGAAAATATTGAATGACATTACATGCAACTTAAATTGAATTGATTTTAAGATCCAAATTGAATTGAGTTTAAATTGAATTGAAAAAAAAATGGGATGCAAATTTGTGAAAGTGGAATGCAAATTTCAAAAATTAGTGCAATGACTTATTTTAGAGCATTTGAAAAATGAGACTCCCAAATATTTAGGGGTTTTAAGAATTTTTTTCATAACCTCTGGGTAGCTTATTTAAATAAAATATTTGGGTGTCAATTAGGTTATCAATATCAATATCAAACTTTTTTATTTTTATTTTTTGGGTGCTGATTATGTGATTTCTTAAAATTTAAAATTTATTTTGTCTGTATTTATTTTTAATTTATTTTTTATGTCATAAACATGTTTAGCATTTTATGATTGATAACTGACCTGGGTGATAACCGGGTCATCAGGGTAGGTTATTGAAACTTGAAAACTCAATACCAAGCGGTTAGGTTATGAACCAGTTATCACATGGGTTTAATAACCTGGGAACCCTAATAACCACATGGTAGTTTTTCAATGCCCGGGTTGATAATCAGGTCAAAAGTCAATAACCGGCCAACACTAGTTTTTTTTTTTTCAATTTTAATTTTAATTTTACTAATTTTTTTTTCGAAACCGGCCAACACTGGTTTTAACATGGGGGTATTTTTCATGTTTAATTAGGAAATTTATTAAATAAAATTTATAAAAAAAAAAAAAACTGAGCATACTAAGCTTTTAACAAAAGGTGGGCAAATTTGCATGCTAATAACTTGTTTAATCGAGAAATTAAAAAATTGGGTTGACAATGGGTGTAATTAAAGATGCGAAATTTCAATTTATAACCTTTCCAACACATGTCTATCTATTGAATAATAAATACATAATTGATTAGTTTTGAAGATTCCATATTAAAAGTGGAAAAATACACTATATTTGAAAAATATTCATGAATATTCCCCAAAGATTCTCTATTTTCCTTCACAGAATTGTGTTCTTGCGGGGGAAAATAGAGAAAAAAAGGGTAATTTATGAAAATTTCAACATATATTCTACAAATAATAAAATTAGTGTCAAAGCTGCCAAAGGCACATACTACATATAATTGCACTCTACTAGTTTGTCCCATCCAAAGAGTTCAAATTTGGGGCCTAGACGGTTGTTGGAAGTTGGGGCCAATCAAACGACTCCACATGGACCCACATCCAGTTGGGGCCAATCAAACAACTCTACATGGACCCGCATCCAATTGGGGCCAATCAAACAACTCCACATGGACCCGCATCCAATTGGGCCCAATCAAACAACTCCACATGGACCCACATTCAATTGGGGCCAATCAAACAACTCCACATGGCACCGATGCAGGTTGTTTGTCAATGGGTCACTTCCCATGTGGTGGAACTAGGCTAGGGCAAGGCGTAACCTTCAGATGATATTGGCTTTTGGAAGGAAGAAAGGAAGGAATCCATCAATCCATCAATCCATTTGATGGGGTTTAGAAGAGGTTGAAAATGGAGTTTGCTATGGCTAAGCTAGTTTCTGCATAGAAAATGTGGTTTGTGAAATAGGAGCAAATTAGGATGTTGTGTCAATACTTATGTGTTACAGGACACATGGGGTCATGGCATTTGGGTCTTGCTGCAATGTTATGCTGTGCCATTGGGCAATTAGCATCATGCATTTGTTGCCTATCACTTTGACAACTAGTGTTAGATCGATCGGAGCTTTTGTTGTTTTCAGAGCTCTTGCAGCTGTTGTTCACTGAGCTGCTGCTCTCACATGACTTGACATCTCCTGAGCTAGCCACCATGTCGAGTTTCAAGCTGAGTGATTTCTTGCGTTCGGGTGGACCATGTGGAGCTACTACTGCCTTGGATCCACCTGCAGCACTCCACCCACCTGAGAAGGACTTTCCTCCAGCTGCTTCGGTTGTGCAAGTTGGGATCTGGAATTCAGGTTGCCCTGTTGATGTCACACAGCGGTGGTACATGTTGCTGTTTGGGTCTACCATCCGAGGTTTTCTAATCACTTCGGGAATCGGCAAGAAGCAATAGTGTGTGTTCACAACACCCACTGTGATATTGGTGTAGCCTGCAAAAGCTCCATGGACCTGCAACAAACAAGAAGCACAAAATATATCAGGATAATTTGTGTACCCTTTCATTAACCATATTGGGTTGCAGCATCCTGCGGAAAAAAAAAGAGTTTGCAGAACTGATTCCAAAAAAACTAGAAGAAATTGCTGATTGTTTTTTTCCTCTGGTGAATGTCAACTGAAGAAAAAAACTCACCGCATTTTGCCCTAAGATGCTGCAGAAAATGTGATCTGAGGAGTTACAAGCCCTTGCACGAATCATATACGTTGGATCAATGTATTTCACGTCCACAGTAAACTTAATGGAAGCAAAGTAGGCCTTCACCTGGAAACAGAAGCACCCATTGAAAGTAAACAAAAGTTATCATCTTTCCAGAATGAAGTTCAGCAATTAAGAGGTGATTTCAATAAGCATAAAATGTGCACCCATAAAGAAACAACATCAGACAAGTCTAGTTCTATGACAAAAAAAGAAAGAAGCTCTTTCCAGCAAGCTTGCAATGGTAAAGATTTCAATGCCACCATGACCAACAAAAATGTGGACTGGAAAGAATACGCTTAAAACTTAACACTGAATCAGAATACAAATAATTAGAAATGAACTCAGAAAATTATAGTTGGGACACACCTTGCCATAGAACCACTTGCCAACATCACCCAGAATTGGATTTCCAGAAGCATCAGTTCCCCCAACTCCTTCCAACAGATCCTGCACGAAAACAACAAGCTGGGCATGAATTGGTGCTGCTGAAATCACTGAAAGCTTCAAATTTGGTGAATTTTTCCAAAATTTGGGAACTTTTTTACACTAAAAAAATTTAATTTCCAAAATCATTTGTCACCACAATGCAAAAATTTCCCCAATACACTGAGGAGCACACATTCTACCTAACAAGCAGAACTGAAGGCTGACCTGGCCAGCTCCCTCAGCAATAACCACAACACAAATACCAAACTGTTCCAATCGCTTCTTCATGTACTCCAGAACTCCATATTGTGTATCCAGCAAAAAAGGAACCTGTAACCAAGTGATTTCACTTTTCTCTACAGGGGCTCATTCACAATTGAGGTATTATCAATCAATTTCAGGAATAAGAACTCCAGGACTGTTTTTTCTCACTATCCACCAAAAATAAAATCTACACGGGACAAAATTCAAGTGAGGAAAATGAATAGACCAAATTAAGATAATTCATAATCAAAAGTTGGGCTATGCAATCCTTTTTCAATGGAAAATTTCCTTTTGTGAGCCCCGACAACTGTGAATAAGCTCATAGTCTTGAATGTTCCCATACAAGGAGAGGCAGTGGCACCTCTAGCATAAAATTGAGATGCATGGATTTAAAAGTTCAGAAGCTGAACAACAAGGCATTACAAATCACAGAATGTACCTCTGGAATCAAAACAATGTCAACTTGGCCGCTTGCAATCGTAGCATACATCGTAATGTACCCACTCTGTCGTCCCATGAGCTTCACTATACCCACACCATTATATGCACTGCTTGCCTGCAACAACCCAATTTATCAAGCTTCCCAAACTTCAGAGAGGCACTCCACAAAAATTCAATCAAATACTGGTCTGTTGTAGCATGAGTCTATAATTATCATTCGGGAAGAATGAAGACTTTGTGAATCTTTGTACCCATTTGCATTATGGTGCAATATGCATTGTAATATGGGGAGAGGTAAACTAGTACAAATCAGCTCAAAGCACATCAAATCAGGGACAATCGCTCATTTCTTGGTGGGGATACATACAATATCATTTCCAAAATCAGCTCTATTGGTGAAGAAGCTCTAAATGGGTGAATTTTCCTGACTGACTGACCTACCTCAATGTAGGCAGCATTGATGGCTCGCTGGGCCTCTTCAACAGCTGTATCAAAACCAAATGTCTTGTCCAGAATTTGTATGTCATTGTCAATGGTTTTGGGAATGCCAACCACCACCATCTTCAACTTGCGGGCCTGACACTGCCCTCATGCCCAAAAAAGGGTTTAAAATCATCCTTTTACTTTCACAGAGGAGGGAAAGAGAGTTGCCATCACACATGTAGACTATCTATTGTGATGAAAATCATGCAACAGACTCTAGATCTCTGGAATCAATCAAGCATTATTGACTAGTACTCACTTTCTCACAAATGGCAGATGCTCCAGCATGTGACCCATTTCCACCAATCACAAAGAACATGCTGATCTTCCACTCCTGTACAAAGTGCCCAAAAAAAGAGCCCATTTTCAAAGCTTTGAAGAAATTTCACAAACTTGCATGCCTGTTCAAAGATGCTTGATGAAACTGTTGCTCATTTTCGACACAAAGGAAAACAATGAAAAAAAGGATTGAACAAAGTGAAAACTATCTATCTTAGAGAGATGCAGAAGAGTATGTGTATGTGGGTTTTGATTTTGTGACCGCAAGTTTGTCCACGATGTCATCCAGCGGTGGACAGCCTCGTGAAACACCCAAAAAGCTGCCCCCGACCATATTTATGCGCTGTACAATCTTGCGGCTCAGCTGATCCCAACCGAAGGCAGGAATTACTCCTTCACATTACAAGAAAAAAATTCTTCCAAAATTTTCAGATTCACACAACAGCAAACCAACTCAGAATACATTTTTATATCCCTGAAGAGAGAGATATACCATTATGGGAGGATACTTTTTGTCAGCAAAGCCCCGGAATCCATACTGGAGACCCAAAATCTCCTTCACACCATAAACTTCCAATGAGAATACAATCTGCAAAATTACACATGACAAGAGTCGCAATTGATCACCATCAGAAGTTTATAAACGCCACCACAAGAATAGGATCATTGCACTTTCCATGTGCCTTATGAACTGTTGTAAATCATGAATTTTGTTTTGAAATTTCCTATTGCTTTCATTATATGTGCAAGGCATCTAAACTGGGACCAAAAAAAAAAGCGTCAATGTGTGTTGACAACTTGCCTGGCGAATGACGTCATTGAGCCCGGGACACAAACCACCACATGTCACAATTGCTGCTCTGACCTGTAAAAATGTTTCCACCCATTTCAGCCAAGAGAGTCACAATTTAATCACAGTAAAAATCTTGTGCACAGTTGTGAGACACATGAACATGATCATAAATTGGAGGCTCATGTGTTCCTTCAATTACAGTAGCTGCAGATTACAAGTAAAAAGAGCTTTCAGAGTGGAAAAATAGAACTGACCCACAACTTAGAAAGTCTTTTTACCACTGTCAGATTAGGGTTCAATAATAAATCCTGTAAGATTGATCTGCTGAACTTTCTGATGGGGTATTTTTTTACAAAGGGCAACAAGAGAAGCATACAGTCTCTGGTTGGAAATAGATCCATGCACGAGGCCCAGCACGACGAGCCCTGCAACCCACATATGTCCTTCCTTCCTAGTTGATACCAAAGGAGTACAACCCTTTTGTGGATCCAAACTACTACAATAAACATGACGTACTCTTAATCTCTGAATGATACAATTTCATTTGGTTCATCTTTCTTGCAAACCAAATCTTGCTTGTTGCAAGTGCTGTTGTTTATGCTGAGTAGTTCATTGAAGTCTCAAGTAATTTATATGCTTTGGTCAAGGAAGAAGTTACAAGGATCTGACAGATTAGACAATCTTCTTCTTGCTGCAAGTACTCTTGGTTGGTGGGTGTGGATAGATGGGGGTTTGAAGCATATTTTACCACATTGGCTTGAATTGCCACTCTCCTTTATCATCCACTTCAATACCCACTGATGTTGGGTGCCCAAAATGCACAACCTGATGATGATGATCATAAATATTGTTGCATCAGTTTGAGAATTGCAATTCAATGTGTTTGATGAATGTGATTGATGACAGCTGAAAGGATCTTGAATGCTGGAACATATTGTGGAAAACAATTTTGTTTTGGGAATTTCCACATTTCTATCTGCAAAACCATTCTGTGTTCAGGATAGCATAATATTGAAGCTGGGGTTTGTCAAAGGGTTGCACCTTGATGAGGACACGATCGTCATCATGAACATAAATGCGGCGCATATCGTTCTGATCTCCAGACTTGTTGCTAGTGCAGGATGCATTACCCCTGGAAACCCTACCCATAACTCAGTTCTCTCATCAGAATTTTTCTTTCTTTCTTTTGCCATTGCCCATGTCTGATTTCTCCTTCAGGGTTTCTTTTTTGCACCTGAGACATACATGCATGCTTCCAGAAGGTGCAGTTTTCAATTCACAAAATAGGATTGATTTTGGGGAAAAAAGGGAGGGAGGAAGAGAGAAAGGAGAGCACTAACCCACTGTTGCGATATGTGGATTCGATAGCAGGACAATCATGATGCTCACTGATATGTTCCAAAGCAAATGGGTCATCACCTTCATCAGAGAAAGCAAATGACCTTGCTTTTCCTGCTGACATGATGAAGAGTAGTTACACTCCAGATTGCCCTCTCCTTCCCTCTCTCATAGAAATACCCCAAAAAATCCAGCAACCTCAGTGCTGCTGCTACTCATCCTGCAAATTACCACCCAACAACACACATTCCCCTAATTTCCTGCAACCTTCTTCAAGTCCCAGAAACCAGACTGGGTACAAAGATTATGTCCCCTTGTGGACAAGGCAATGAAAGGCAATTTGGGCTCCACCCAATACAATCTGAGTGGTGAATTTGAGGAATTTGATGATCCTTAGAAGATCTGCCAACCCAACAAACTCTTGAAATCTCATCAGCTTCAAAATCTGCATTAGGTATGTATCTTTGGACCATTTTACAGGGAAAAAAATCAACTTCAACAGCAGCAGCAGCAGCAGCAGCAGCAGATGTGACAAATTTGTGCAGCAAAATCCTGAAACTGGGAAAGACCCAACACAATCTGAGTGGTGAATTTGAGGAAGATGACCCAACAAACTCTCGAAATCTCATCAGTGGCAAAACCTGCAAAACCTGCATAGGTAATATCTCTGGACCATTTTGCAGCAAACCCAACAACAACAATAGCAGCAGCAGCAGCAGCAACAACAAATTTGTGTAGCACAATTCTGAACTGGGGAAGAGATCAAATGTGGGTGTTGAGAAAAGGAGTTGGCAAGTAGGATGAGACTGAAGAAAGGTGTAGGAGAGTTACAGGAAGTGTGAGAGTGCAGAGAGAACAAGCTGCTGGCAATGCAGAGAGTGTGGAACAAGAGGGAGGGGAGAGGAGAAGAGGAGAGGAGAGCCAAGGGAGGAACTTTGGCTTTGTAAAGGTGGCAGTTGTGAATGGAAAGAGCTTAGAGCATCTCCAGCGTTGCTCAGTATGTAAACCTTCACAATTATTTCTCACATTCAAGTTTAGCTACCTATTTCCTTTTTCCAACCCCACCCATAAAACTAAAATTGGGACTGCAAATAGGTGCGAAACTTCTACAGTAAACCCCTTTATAATCAAACCCATTTTAGTCACATTCTTGCTTGTGTCACATTTTTTTTTTTGGTTGGTAATCATCTGTTTTAATTAAAAAACACCATTTTTTAGAGTAATTATCATATTCGTTAATGGCACAAAATATTTAAAAAGTTAAAAAAAAAAATGTGACTATAGTTTGGAGGAAATCTAAGTCAACAAATATTAGAGTTTTGTAAATTGTAGTTCCCTTCAGCAATGTTAGTGTTGTTTTATGTTAAGTTGGGTGAATTGATAACAATGAATCCAGTTCAAGAGAAAAGAAAAGAAAAGAAATTCTAATGCAAACAAGCAAAAAAAAAATACAAACTTATCAAAGAAAGAAAAAAGAAAAAATAATTTAATTAAAATAATCTAATTGAAAAAATACACAAGTTAATAATTAAGGAGCTCAAACTCAATGTAAATCATCACATTAAAATAAGTAAAAATCACAACCTTCTTAAAGTCTAATAATACATAGTAGAGCTTAGAATAACCTATGTAAAAAAAAAAACAATTGACACCTTTATTTTAGCATTTGTAAGATGTTTTGACATATAATCAGAATCTTGTCGGGTTTACATGGAATGTGACTATACACATTTAAATCACAATTTGTTAGTGACACAAAAATAACAAGTGGCCACCAAGGGTGTGATTATAAAGGGGTTTACAGTAATAGCAAATCACATGGACCAATTATTATGATTGACCAATAAGAAATAGGGAGCAATAGTCAAATCATATTTACTACATGGCATGTGTTAGGCCTTTGTTATGTCTTTTACCATCCTCAGCAAACTGTGCAAAAATGCTGGGCCAGAACCATTTTGCTAAGCCAATCCAGCATGGCTTGACTTATCTTCATCCAACTTTAATTTGCAGGGTCACATATTGAGCACCTGTGGAGATTCTTCTATGTAGTCAAATGTACAATGCATCACCTCTTCTCACAAATGGGGCCTCTTTCTCTGTTTGATTTACCCATCACAAAACAAAGTGCAAACAAAGAATCAATTTCAATTCTAGAGATGATGATAATATTCAGAACTGGTTTCAAATTTGAGAGATGATAATAATTGGAACTGGTTTAAATGAAGCAAATATAGGGTCCCATACTCGTCCCTAGGACACCAGTTCCAGCATGGTTGCATCATTGACAATTATGATAGGCCGAGTCTCAATAAAAAAATTAAGGTTTAGTGGTGTGCAGTGCAAGCTTTTGCAATTGTGCAAAAAACTGCAAAATTGGTACATTGGGCACTCCCCAATAGATTCGCCTCTTTGGATCCAATTGTGCACTATTGGGTAGTTGCCCAATTGAGAATCTGATGTCAAGGAGTGTGCATTTCTTTGAGCAATGAGTCATGATGTCAAGGAGCATACATTTCTTTGAGCAATGAGTCACGGTGTCCTTTGCAGCACCTAACCCAAATCCAAAAGATTGTTTCTGCTGCTGCTGCTGGCATGTAGTAGAGTTGAGTGTATTTCAGCATAGCCTTCCAACTTCATGCCAGAGCTACCAGGTTCTGCAATAGTTGAAACCCAGTGGAACATGATTCCTCAGATGGGAATCCAGTTGAAGCAGATAAGGCTCCAAGCACAAGTGAAAGCGTAGTCAAAGTGCAAGAGGAAACACGGCAGTTTCTTGAGCAAACAAATCAATGCAGTCAGAAAATTCACCTCTGCTGCTCTGCGAAGTGTGTTTCAAGATGATGTAAGACTGTATGTGCATGGTTGCACTTGTGCATTTGCTGTTAGTGAGATGTATGATATGTGTGGGTTGTGTGAGAGGGATATCTCACCAAACTGTTGCACTGCAGTCAGAGTCATTAAGCAAGGAGTTTTGCTTTCAAGGAGTAAGCTGGCACAAACACAAGCTCTGGCTTGCATTCAGTGCAGGACCTGATCAAGTCTTTTGGAGATACAGGTAACCAACCCATCTTCTGGCTGTTCCTCATGCATTTCTATTCTCTAGTTGAAGAGGTCCCTGTTGATATCTTGGCAGAATGTATTTGTACCCAGCTATTCAGAGAATCTCACTCCCATAAGGGCAGGTGTTGTTTCCATTCTGGAGAAGACAAATCTAGGGATAGGTGCTTGTTGGGTACTGGTGAACTTTCTGCTGGCAGATGGCAGTGTGCTTGTCATTGCCTTGTCATGGAGTCCCTGTGGCAGATATCCTTCTTCAATGTGCTTCTGTTAACCAACTAGAACTAGGATATCATTTGTCAGTGTATATTGGAGAAAGAAGGTGCAACTGAAGATGAAGAGAGATTGTACTTTGAGACATCTTGGGGAAGTGAAATATTTGATATCCTACTTCTACCAAATATGTTTGCCCTATGAGTGAAGGACTAAGTGTTAATGCAAAATCCTTGATAAGATACACATTATTAGCATCAGGTTCCAGACATGATTCAACTTTCACCATCTGGAATGTGGCTCAAGGTATGGCTTTTTAGTGGATTTCTTTGTACTTTGATTCCTGCCATTGGTTGTACATGACCTTCGCTCCTACAGGGAATAGCTCATGAGGATTTTGGATTAGTATGATTATTGGTTTTTTCACACTCACCTCTTGAGCTGAACTCTGCATTTGGATTCTTGGCTGGGTTGTTGAGGCACTGGGACACCTCTGAGGCGAGGGTTTGGTGGTATATCCTTGGTTGAAGTGGTCTCCAATGGGTGATTATTTTGTCTCAGCAAACAATGTATGGGTCACTTGACTCCTGTGCTTGCTTATGTTGCTAGCCCATACTGGATTCCTGTGGGTGCTTATGTTTTGCTTTTACCAGTAGTTTCATCTGGTGCTACTTGTACATGTGCAAGCCTCAGAAAAGAGTTTCAAAGCTATGTAGATAGTTTGTGGAAGCTGCATGTTTAGATAGTTCACATTCATTCAACAATTGGTAGGCAACAAAGTTGGCGAGCCTGTTGCTCATTACCTGACCACCCCAAATTAAGTTTCACTTCTGTTGGTTGCTGATAGTGGCTTTGGATATAGAAGTATTCATGACATCTGTTACATCCATGATGGTAGGAATGGAGTGTTTCATCTTCAGAAGACTAGCAAATTGATGTCAGCACCCTGGTTATCTGCTGGTTGTGGTAATGTCTTACACTTATGCTAGAGACTCTGTAGATGTCGTCTTTAGCACATTCAGTACTCTTTTATTTCTTTGCCTGGATGCTCACAACTCTCACATTTGAGTTTCTTGGGTGGAGTGTGCAACAGAATGGGAAGGTCTTTCTGAAATTGAGAAATCTTGTTACTACCCTTGCTTGGTGGTTGACATTTGGTGAGTCTCTTGGATCAAGAAAAAGTTCTGAATTGCCTTGTGATATGCAATGAACTGGTTACACTGCTATGTCAGCTGTATTTTAGAGTGATGGGTTGCAGAGTTTTCCAACTACTTGGCTTCTCACTTCAAAGAAGTACATGTGCAAAGTAAGTGATCCCTTCCAATCCCGAGGATCACACTTGCCTGAGCTTCCACAGTCATGGCCCTCATGCATTTTTTTTACACCTTTTATTCACAAGAGCACAAAATCCTGAGAAGAAGTGGAAATTGGTAGGTACCCAAAAAGAGAGAACATGAGTCCTGATTGAATACTTCAGTAATCGGAGTACTAATCCAAAGAAACTAAGGCCCACTTTAGGCGAGGGTCCAGGGTCCAATTTCCTAGGAACCAATTTGGACTGATTTGAAGCAAATTGAATCCTTGAGTTGGACTGTACCTTGGTCCCTAGCCTGATTCTTGTTTCTCCAAATCAGGAGCTCTCCTTTTAGCACTGTTTTTCTGTCCAAATCAATTGATTTTCCCTCCAAAACAGGTGCAATGTAGGTTTAGCCTCAATTTGCCACTTTTTGGTCTTCGACCCTCGTGTAAAGGCCTCAGAACCAATTTAAAGCTTTTGACCAATAAGATTGCGTGAATTCATTGGTCCCTGGACCTTGGACCCTTGTCTAAAGTCGGCCTCAGGCTTGGGATGGCAAATTATGTCATGTTCTTTACTACATTAGAGTTATCCTTAAAGTCACCCTCTGTTTCACCCCCTATCTCCTCTGCTTTTGCCTTTATCTCCTCTTTCAGTGGTATTCACGAAGTAAGGAAATTTTATTAAATCTGGGTATGAAATGCTGAAACTCAGCATTTAATATACAAGGTTAGAGAGTAATTATAGTAGTTGTACACGTAGGAGCGGTGAAAATATACGTAGCAGCAATGCAGGTGCTCAGGAAAAAGGAAACACAGGATGAAACTTGGTTTACCACCAAAATTGGTGGAAAAACTAGTTTGGGTCCCAGTTATTTCCTTTTGTAAAATTTCATTCCCAGTTACACATTTGATGCCCTATTATGCTGAAACTGGCCGTTCTCACCCCCTAATCGCCTAACTTTACGGATAACTCTATTATATGACATAAATTTTGTGATCATAAGGTCATTTCAGTGTCCCCAATCTGTCTCAATTGTCTTTTGGGATCTTTGTTTCTTCAACAAACTTGCGGCATTTCTAGATTGCCATCTACAAGCTTTTCAGACTTCTGTGGCAAGTTATATGGCTAGAGTACAGATCCATAAAATTCAGCAAAACAATTTTGACAATGGAAATAGTTTTTGATCCTTTGAGAGTTTTATTGCTGAATTTCATCCAAGTAGTTTGGTTCATGACAAATTAATTTGAATTCCATTGAATTAAAGCTGAATCTAATTAAATTGAAATAAGCTGCACACAATGTCATTATTCAATAATTTCATTTGAAAATTTTGAACTTAAATTTTCGCGAATCAATTCATTTTTTCATTAGTTGATTGTCATTAGTAGTGTGCAGCAACATAGAGCCCAAGTTTTATAATATTTTACTCTAAGGTCAATTTGTTCATTAAATAATCCTTTAGAATAGTGAAATGAATTTATGAAGTTGAGGTGTTGAAAACCATCATATTGTAGGCTACAATTTGAATAATTTCACTTCTTATATGACTTTATCACAGTAGATCATGAAAAAATACTAATCTTAAAATTATAGAAATGAAATAATTTTTGGATTTTTGGATTTTTGGTCATCAATGTGGAAGCTGACCCTTGGCCATAGTATATGTGGGAGTTGGCAATTGGGGTCAATGTTTAATTTTTCAATTTTGTGAAGTAGAGGAATTGACAATCATCTATAAGAAAATATAATCAAATATGGCTATCATGTAGCTATGGAAGTCAAAAACCTTCAATACATGCTGGTCCCTGAAAACCTATAAAGTATAGAAATTTGACAAAATGTGGATGTTTGCATCATTTGTTTTTAAAAAATTGATTTTTAAATGTTGAAATCAGATTTTTAAAATTAGGAACCAGAAAAAATTCATTAGTTGTCAAATTTTAATATATTAGTAGTGTTGTTTTATGATATTATTAATACTGTTGTTTTTATTATATTAATAATGTTGTGGGTATTTTCATGGTACAATGTACACACTTTGTGTTGAAACTGAAAGTACATATAATCTCATAAATACACACACATAAAATTTCACTCAATTTGAATTCTTCTAAAGACCACATATAATTGATTTGGGTCTTCATAATAAAATAAGTTATATAAAATATGAATATGCAATTAATTCATATGTTTGTCTTCATGTAATTGTACATCAATACTTTAATAAAAATTGTTTAAAACATCTTGTTTAATATCAATTTATAAATTTTCATTAATTTTGAATTTTCACTTTATTTTTGTAGAATGATAAAAACAACATTTAACCCAACTACAATTTTTTCATGAAAAAAACATTTTACAATTTAAAAAGATCATAATCATCAACATTATTGCAGCATAATGTATTACCAAACATTTATTTATTATCTAATATGAACATCATGTCTTTAAAACAAATTGAAAGTTTTCATGGAAATGATTGTTATTATGATTGTTTCATTGTATGTGAAATTTTTTATGAACAAATTCCCATTAAAACTAGTATTTTGTAGTCATTTTGTTTTGTTATAGTCTTTGTGACAAGTTTTGGCAAGTTAGAAATATATTGCAATCAACTATTGCATTGTTCAAATGTGCATCAATTTCACAACATATGAGATTTTAGAATGTCATCCACTTTTAATTGCATAATTTTATTACAAAATATTTTCCAAATATCTATAAAAACACATAAAAAATGTGTTGCAATCAAAATTGTCAAATTGTGATTCCTTTTAATGTACACCATATTATGGAAACACCCTTTTTTTGGACCTGGTTTACATACTATATGTTTTGGACCTACCCATACATATTTTGGGTCTTGTTATGTACATTTGGGGCTTGAAATGGACACCTAAAGTCCATTGCAAGCCCAAAACATGTAGAACATGGATCCAAAATGTGTCTTAGTGACATTAAACAATGAAAAAAAAAAAGGCCATATGATTTTTGGGTGAAAGCACATTAAGCCCCCCAAAAATTGTAATCACAAGTACAATTTTTTTACAATTAAAATTTTTGGTAACATATGGACATCAGATATTGGATTATTTTTACTTGTTTTAAGTATATTTGATTAGCTTTAGACTTAATCTAATCAATTATTTTGAAAATTCCAACAAACATTGAAAAATTTGAATGTATGGAATACATTTATGACCAAATAACACCCGTCACAAAGTTTGAAAATTTGAATATGTACTTAAAAAATAAGGTTGTTGATGGAATTTCGAGGTGAATTTTTTTCATGGTGCATGATATTGATTTACATTAATTAAATTTTAAAACTTTTGGATGAAATCCCATTCAAAAAATGTGTTTTTTTGCATTTTTTTAGCAATGAATGCATAATAATATCTTCCGTTTAAGGAAAAACCACTACCATATCAAAGAGGAGGAGATTATATAGATGGGCATTGCATTATTTTTTCAATTTCCTTTTGTTTGGTAATGTTTCATGAATCACAAACATGAGGCCCTATGGCCATTGAAAAATTGTAAGTTATATATTCTGTGTACATTGATTTTATTCAATGCTTCTCATCTAAACATTGGATCAAAATTAATTTTGATTCAAAGTGAACTATGAGTTCCAAAATGTTATGTAAATAATAAATCTTTTAATTTGTGTTTAGGTTAGCCAAAGGATGCCATAAAAAATTTAATTTTGTGTGTTTTATAATACTTGCTATACATCACCTTTTTTGAACAAAAGTGGTTCACCCTTAGTGTGCTTTCACCTTTCTATTGTATGCATTTAGAACCCTTAGCGAATTTATTGTTTTTTTTAGGGTTTTGTAGTTCTTCCCTTTTTATCTCTAAAGTTTCAACGACATTACAAGGCACAAATCCCAACTCAACACTTATGATACACACTTGTTGTTCCTCCAGAGCCATATGCCCTCAAATCAATTGCTGCTCTGAACACACCCAATAGGTTGCATCCAACTTGATGGGTCTCAAGCTGTTCTGAAAATCAACAACAAATCTTCAAACTTTGATTATTCCTATTCTATTAACTTCTCTATCGAATTGTAACCCTTGACCTTAGTTTGCAACATCCATTTTCAAACCTTGAACTTGCTGGCGGAACTTGTACTTTTACCTTTAGGGGTGTGCTAGCTCCTTGAAGATCTTGTCTATATCAAGGCTCCCCACATGTGGAACTTGTTGGTGGAACATCCTCGCAAACCGATGTCGGAGTGTGAAGGATTGTAGGTGCATCCTGTGAGGAATCCTGCAATAACCCATGGCATGGAAAAACACCGATATCTCACCATTCCATGTACAATCCAATAACCAATCAATTCATTTAAAGCAAATATTCAACTATAACTTACATCAGATGCAATTGAAGGTCCCCATTTTATCATGTG
>Ga0116227_10005428_pt1 | contig 26834 bp, 21 predicted proteins | sample S1TSphgellanicum_FD_89693 | JGI IMG/M metagenome (GOLD analysis project Ga0116227, IMG submission 89693) | Host-associated microbial communities from peat moss isolated from Minnesota, USA - S1T2_Fb - Sphagnum magellanicum MG | ecosystem: Host-associated > Plants > Peat moss > Unclassified...
GACCTCGGAGGAGCAAAACGCTGACCATGATGTGTCAACGATGTCCTCGTACATGTGTCAACCATGTCTCCAGTCTGTACACCGCCGCAAAGAAAGTAAGCAAAGAAAGCGGGCTGCAACCGCCAGCCCGTAGTGAGCCATCTCACATGCTTCGGGGAACGGCCCAACACGAGACCCGCGCTCGCATTTCCACCGCTCGTGACAATGCAGTCATCCGTTCCAGCGTTGCGCTACGCGCTCCGCCGTCGGGCATAACCGGGTCGTGGGCGTGGGCGTGTGGGTGCTGTCGGGGCGAACCTGACCGCCGCGCACTTGTGCGCGGGCGGGATGAATGACTGCTGTGTCACAGACGAGTGCGGAGCGAGAGAGGGTCTTGTGTTGGGCCGTTCCCCGTAGCAGTCCTAGATGGCTCACTAAACGCTAGCGGTGTGAGCCCGCTTTCTTTGCTTACTTTCTTTGCGGCGGCAAAGAAAGTAAGTGCTGCCCCGCACAGGGGCGACGCCAATAGACCACTAAAAAATCAAGGAAAGGCCAACACCCCAAGAACACCACCAAAGCGCCGGCAAGGCAAAAAAATCAGGCAAACGTATCCACCAACCCAACAGCGCGCCGAACAGCAACATTAGCAACAGAAGCATCGCCATCGGAATCCCCGCCGGAGGCAACCCCATCGCCAGAAGAAGAGCCTTTGCCAGACCCACCAGACGACTGCCCCTGCTGCCCAGCCTGCTTGGCAAAGCCATCACTGACACTAGCACTCCCCAACCCAATCCCATTCTGCTCCATCGCTTCCCGCAGCTTCGGCAGCGCCGCCTCCACCGCCTCCCGCACCTGCGGATGCTGCGAAACAAACAGCGCATGCGCATGGTTATCCGCCACCTGCAACACCACCTGCAACGGCCCAAGATCCTTCGGATTCAGCGTCAACTCCGCACTCTGCTGATGCGCGTTCGACAGGAACACCACCTTCTGCCCCAACGCATCCTCCCAGTCCGACGTGCCCACCGTCGGCGCCAACGTGCTCGCCGCCGCCGCGGCCACCGCCGGATTGGCTCCCGCCGTCGCCGTCGTCGCACTCGATGCGCTCGCCGCCGCCTGGCTCGCCGCAAGCGCCGCGTTCGCCGCGTCCGCCGTGCTCTTCAAGCTCGACAAGCTGTCCTGCGTATTCGTCGTGGCCGTCGCCTCCAACGCGTCAGCCGCATTCTTCGCCACCGTGTCCGCATTGCTCGCGCTCGCGGCCGCCGTCTGTTCCATCTTGTCGCCCAGCTTGCCCTTCGCATCGCCCAGCATCGAACCGCTCGCCGGGCTCTTGCCGTTCGTCGACGCATGCAGCGACAGCCCCATGTCGCCGCTCGATCCCGTCGTGCCCGTCGCACTGGTTGCATTGCCGACATTCGCCGCCTGCGCCGGTACCGCACCCTGCGCTCCGCTGAGCGCGGCAAGCGCCGCCTGCAACGCATCGCTGACCGACTTCGCGTCCCCCGATCCCACGTGCTTGCCGTGATGCGTACCGTCCGCCGTCGTCGCACTGCCCGCTGCGCCCGGCTGGTCGGTCGTGGTATCGGTCAGTGCATTGCTAGCATCGGTGGTCGTCTGGCCGTTCGCGCCGTTGGCGTTCGCCTGAGCCTGAAGCTGGGCCTGCGCCTGCAATTGCGCCACCACCGACGCCGTTGCCGCCGAGGTCGTCGTGTTGCCCGAACTGTTGCTGCCTTGCTGCGACGTCGAGCTATTGCCGTTCGCGGCGCTCTGTTGCGTGTTGCCCGAAGCCGAAGCCGAATTCGTGCTGCCGCCATTGCTGTTGGCGTTGCCGCTGCTGTTAGTGCTGCTCTGGCTGTTGCTGGCGCTGCTCGTGCTGCTCGAACTCTGGCTGTCCGACGGCGCAGGCGTCGGTGTGGGCGCCGGCGCGCTCGCAGCCGACGACGGCGCCGGAGAGGGGGCAGGCGCCGGTGTGGGCGTCGGGGCCGGCGCGCTCTGCACGCTGCTGCTCGCGCTTTGCGACGCGTCGTTCTGCGAGTCGATGCTCTGCTGCAAGGTCTGCGAGAACGGCTGGCTATTCACGATGTCCACCGGCGAACTCGTCTGCGAGTTGTCCGACGAGCCGAACAGTGAACTGATATACGAAAGTGGCGACATGGCTGATCCTGTCTATCCGGTGAACCCGGTCAAATTCCGCTCGGCGCCGATCAGGCGCTCATACGGTCATGGGTCGGGCAAGCGCGCGCGTTACACACCCTCGGCGCGCATCCTGAGAATTCGTGCGGCATGTTCGTCGGCGTCGCGCTGTTCGCGCCGCGCCATCTGCTGGGCTTCCGCTGCGTCGCCGCGAGCCTGCAGGACTTCATACGAGCCTAGCTTCTGTTTGTGACGCTGCCATTCCGGTTTCGCCGCTTCAACACGCGTGTAGGCTGCCTGCAACAGCTTGCGCTGCTGTTCGATGGCGGCGTCGAGCGTGTCGATGAAGGCCTGGAAGTTACGCATGTTGCCGGCCGGCATGCCCGACTGCGCGGTGGCGTTGAAGCGGGCGTGGTACTCGTCGCGGTAGCGCACCAGCGCGTCGAGCTGCGCCTGCACTTCGCTCGCCTCGCGCTGCGCGCGGCCAAGGCGTTGCGCGGCGGCGTCCACATCGTCCTGGGCGAGGCCGATAAGCGTCTTGATCGGAAAGTGTTTCGCCATCGTCAGCCTCCTTGGGCAAACAGGGCATCGAGTCTTTGCAGACTCGCTTCGAACTCCGCGCACTCGCGGAACCCTTGCTGCAAAAACGCCTCGATGCGCGGATACAGCGCAATCGCGCGGTCGAGTAACTGGTCGCGGCCGCTCGAATACGCGCCCACGTTGATCAGGTCGCGGTTGCGCTGGTAACGCGACAGCATCTGCTTGAAGAGACGTGTCTTCTCGAGGTGCGGCTCGTCGATCAGCGATGTCATCGCGCGGCTGATCGATGCTTCGATGTCGATTGCCGGATAGTGGCCGGCCTCCGCCAGCGAGCGCGACAGCACGATATGGCCGTCGAGAATCGCACGCGCCGAATCGGCAATCGGATCCTGCTGGTCGTCGCCTTCGGTCAATACAGTGTAGAACGCCGTAATCGAACCGCCGCCCGCCGGGCCGTTGCCGGTACGCTCGACGAGCGCCGGCAGCTTGGCGAATACCGATGGCGGATAACCCTTGGTGGCCGGCGGTTCGCCCACCGCCAGCGCGATCTCGCGCTGCGCCATCGCATAGCGGGTCAGCGAATCCATCAGCAGCAGCACATGTTTGCCCTGATCGCGGAAATATTCGGCGAGCGAGGTCGAGTAGGCCGCGGCCTGCATCCGCAGGAGCGGCGAGACATCCGCAGGCGCCGCGACCACGACCGAGCGCGCGAGGCCGTCCTCGCCGAGAATCTGTTCGATGAATTCCTTCACTTCGCGGCCGCGCTCGCCGATCAGGCCGATCACGATCACCTCGGCGCTGGTGTAGCGCGCCATCGTGCCGAGCAGCACCGATTTACCGACGCCCGAGCCCGCGAAGAGCCCCATGCGCTGGCCGCGGCCCACGGTGAGGAGCGCGTTGATCGCGCGCACGCCGACGTCGAGCACCTTATGAATCGGCTCGCGGTTCAGCGGATTGATGGTCGGGGCGGACAGCGGCGCATCCGCTTTGGCGCCGAGCGGTCCGAGCCCGTCGAGCGGCCGGCCCGACGCGTCGAGTACCCGGCCGAGCAACTCCCAGCCCACCGGCAGGCGCTTGGCGCCCGCCATCGGATCGGCGATCGGCGCGCTTTCCAGCGGATAGACGCGCGCGCCGGGCAACAGGCCGATCACTTCGGTGGTCGGCATCAGGAACAGCTTGTCGCCGGCGAAGCCCACCACTTCGGCTTCCGCCATCGGCAGCGAGCTGCCCTGCGGCAGTTCGATCATCACTTCGGCGCCGACCGAGAGGCGCAGGCCGACCGCTTCGAGCACGAGGCCCGCGGCGCGCGTGAGGCGTCCGCAAGCGCGCATCGGCCGGGCGATCGCGTTACGGGCGCGCAGCCCATCCAGATGCGCGCGCCATGCGTTCATGTGCGGGTTGTTGGCGAGCGCCGGGTTCGGCGCCGGACGGGCCGCGGCGCTTGCGTCCGCTGCTGCCGGTGTGGCGTCGCGGCTTGCGGCCGCGAAGGCGCTGGTTGAATGACCGTGTCGCGGATCGTGCGGGGCGGCCGTGCGCGAAGCCGCTTTCGGACGCTGCGCGTCCTGCGGTTCGGTCGGCAGCGCCTGAGCGCCGAACGATGCCAGCGCCAGCTCCTGTTCGAGCGGCGTCAGATCGCTGGCGCGGATCTCCGCGATGGTCGGCTTTACCATGTGCTTGCCTTGCCGAGGGCGGCGGCAACCCGCTCCCAGCGTGTGTCGATGCCGGCATCCACTTCGCCGGTGCCGGCGTGGGCGCGGCAACCGCCGCGTTCGACCGCCGGGTCGGTGCGCACAGACCAGCCGCGCGCCTGCAGTTCTTCCATCAGATACGCTTCGACCACCGGCAGGTCGGCCGGGCTCACCACCAGGTGCGGCGCGCCGGTCAGCGCCGGTTCGGCCGCCAGCACTTCGCGGGCGGCGGCGATCAGCGCGGCCGGGTCGTGCTGCACGTGCTGGCGCACCACCTGCTGCGCGATGTCCAGCGCAAGCGCCACCAGCATTTCCGAAATTTCGTGTTGCGCGCCGTCGAGTGCAACCTTGAAGGTTTCCGCCAGCGCGGCGAGGCGCGCGGCTTCCTCGCGCGCTTCGTTCTGCCCCTGGGTGAAGCCTTGCGCGTGCCCCTGATCGTAGCCGGCCTGGTAGCCGAGCGCCTGGCCGGCCACATGACCGGAGGCGACGCCCTGGGCGTGCGCGGCATCGCGCAGGCGTTGCAGTTCGGCTTCGAATGCGCCGTCGTCGACCGCCTCCTGGGGCGGCGCCGGCGGCACCGGGTCGAACGAGGCCATCTCCCAGCGCTGGTAGGCCGAGAGGCTCCCCTTGCGCGTGGGATCCTGATCAGACATATGCATCTTCCGCCTTGCCGCCTATCGCGATCTGGCCGCTTTCTGCCAGGTTGCGCACGATCTGCAAAATGCGGCGTTGCTGCGTTTCCACTTCGGAGACGCGTACCGGGCCGCGCGCATCGAGGTCTTCGGCGAGCAGTTCGGCCGCACGCTGCGACATGTTCGAGAGGAACTTCTGCCGCAGTGCGGGCGGCGCACCCTTCAGCGAAATGATCAGCGCTTCGGACTCGACTTCCTTCAGCAGCAACTGGATCGCGCGGTCTTCCAGGTCCAGCAGGTTCTCGAACACGAACATCTGATCGACGATCTTTTGCGCGAGTTCCGCGTCGTACTGGCGGACGTTCTCGAGCACGCCTTCTTCGTGGTTGCTCGACATGAAGTTGAGAATTTCCGCTGCCGTGCGGATGCCGCCCATCGGGCTGCGCTTGAGGTTGTCGCTGCCGGACAGGAGACCGGTCAGCACGTCGTCCAGTTCGCGCAGCGCGGCCGGCTGGATGCCGTCGAGCGTGGCGATACGCAGCAGCACGTCGTTGCGCAGCCGCTCGGTGAAGCAGGCGACGATTTCCGACGCCTGGTCGCGGTCCAGGTGAACGAGGATGGTCGCGATGATCTGCGGGTGCTCGTTCTTGATCAGCTCGGCCACCGCGGCGGAATCCATCCACTTCAGGCCTTCGATCCCGCTCGTATCGCTGCCCTGCAGGATCCGGTCGATGATCGCGCCGGCCTTGTCGTCGCCGAGCGCCTTGGTCAGCACCGAACGGATGTAGTCGCTCGAATCGAGCGACAGGGCCGTGTGCTGCTCGGCCTCGCGCACGAACTCGTGCAGCACCTCGTCGACCTGCTCACGCGTCACGTTCTTCAGCGCGGCCATCGCCACGCCGATCTTCTGGACCTCGCGCGGCCCGAGAAACTTGAATACCTGCGCCGCTTCTTCCTCGCCGATCGACATCAGCAGGAGTGCGCTTTTCACTACGCCTTCAGCGCTCATCGGACACCCAGCTCTTAACGACAGTTGCAACGATCTTCGGATCCTGGCGCGCGATGTTGCGTGCGTATTCCAGGTTCCGCTCGAATTTGTGTTTATCGCTTTCCAGCGCCATCAGCTCGGACTCGCCGTCGTCCTCGCGGGCCGCGCTGCCGCTGCGCTCGGCTGCCGGCAGGCCGTCGAGCAGGATCGGCTCGTCCGGCGAGGGCAGGGCGGCGGTAGCCGGGGCCGGCGGCGGGAAGGCGCGGCGCAGCGCCGGCTTGACCATCACGAAGTACAGGAACAGGGCGACCGCGCCGATGCCCAGGTACGTGGCGATCTGCTTGGCCAGCGCGATCATGTCCGGCGTGCGCCACCACGGCAGATTCGCGTTCGGGTCGACGTCGGCGGTGAAGGCGCTGTTGACCACGTTCACCGAGTCGCCGCGCTCGGCGCTATAGCCCATCGCATCCTTCACGAGCTGGGTGACCTGGGCGTTCATCTCCGGCGTCATCGGCTGCATGGTCGCGTGACCCTTCGCATCCACGACGCGCATGTAGTTCACCACCACCGCCACCGAGAGACGCTTGATGCCGCCCATCGATTGCTGGACGTGACGCACGGTCTTGTCGAGCTCGTAGTTGGTGGTGGCGTCCTTGCGGTCGCTCACCGGCGTGGTGGTCGCGCCGCTCGCGCCGTTCGGCGCGTTGACCGGCGCCGAGGCCGGTTGCGGCGGCTGGTTCGACAGCGCGCCCGGCACGCCCGAGGCGCCGCCTTGCGACAGCTCCGTGTCGGTGCTGGTCTGCTGGCTGCGAATGGCCGCCTGTTGCGGATTGCCGTTCGGGCCGTAGTTTTCCGAGGTCTGTTCGGACTGCGAGAAATCGATGTCGGCGCTCACCTGCGAGTGCGCATTGCCGCCGCCGAACAAGGGCGCGAGGATCGCGTCGATGCGCTGCTGCGTATTGTGTTCGACCTGCTGCACGTATTTGAGCTGGGTGGCGTCGAGTCCTGCGCCCGAGGGCGGCTGGGTCAGCAGGTTGCCGTCCTGGTCGACGATCGTCACGCCGTGTGCCGGCATGTCCGGTACCGCCGACGCCACCATATGGGTGATCGCGTTCACCTGACCTTCGTCGAGCATACGGCCCGGATACAGGTTCACCAGCACCGCGGCGGACGGCGTCTCATGGTCGCGCACGAACACCGAGGGCTTCGGGATCGCCAGATGCACGCGCGCCGTCTTCACGGCGTTGACCGATTCGATGGTGCGTTCGAGCTCACCTTCCAGTGCACGCTGGTAATTGACCTGCTCGGCGAACTGGCTGATGCCGAATTTCTCGTTGTCCATCAGTTCGAAGCCGACCGAGCCGCTCTTCGGCAGGCCCTGGGAGGCGAGGCGCAGGCGCATTTCGTGCACCTGCTCGGCCGGCACCAGAATCGCGCCGCCGCCGTCGGAGAACTTGTAGGGAATATTGGCTTGCTGCAGCGCGGTGATGATCGAGCCGCCATCCTGATCGGACAGGTTGCTGTACAGCACCTTGTAGTCAGGGGCGCGCGACCATAGCCACAGGCCGACCACCACGGCCACCAGCACGGCGACCGCGAAGATCAGCGGTGCGCGCGGGTTGCCGCGCATCTGCGTCAAACCTGATAGGCGCTGCGTAAAGTTGCCGCCGAGACCCCCACCGCCGAGGTCCGCGGCGCCGCCGGCCTGGCCGGCGCCGGCGGCGCCGCCAGGCGCTTGCGCGCCGGCGAGGCCCATACGGGCGTCGGGGTTGATCAACGAGTTGGCTGACGAATCCATGCGTCGGGTATCTCCGGGATGCCTGGGGTCCTGCCGCCTGCCGCCACACCGGGGTCGGCGGGCGCACGGACAGAGACTTTCACCATGGGAATTATGCGCAGCCACGGACAACCCGATTGCTCGAATAGAGCAGGGTTTCCCCCCTAGTTTCGGGCCTTTCGAAATAAGGCCGCTGATATTCTCTCGCTCAGATCGGCAGGGGTTGCTGCGGCAGCCATCGCTGCGGCAGCCGCCGCTGCGCCGCTCTACCTTCCTCTGGAGAGAACATGACAATGCCCGTGAACGCGCTTTCGTCGGCGCTGCAGCAAATGCAGGCGATGGCCGCGCAGGCCGCCGGCGGCACTGAACCGGCGGTGGATCAGGCTGGTGCGGCGAGCTCGAGCGGTTTTGCGTCGGCGCTCAAGGCGTCGCTCGACAAGATCAGCGACGACCAGAACACCGCGGCCGGCGAGGCGAAGGCGTTCGAAGTCGGCGCCTCCAACGTGTCGCTGAACGACGTGATGATCGACGGGCAGAAGGCTAACCTGGGCTTCCAGTTCGGCCTGCAGGTGCGCAACAAGCTGGTTTCGGCCTACAACGACATCATGCAGATGTCGGTCTGAAGCGATGGGCGGCACGGGTGCGCGGTGCGCGGGCGGGGGCCCGCGGCCGGGACCTGGCGCGCCGCCAGCCTGCAAGCCGCAATGCCGATTTTTACGCAAATTCGCCTTAAACCTCCTTACAGCGGCCTAAAGCTTTTCGGTTGCCCATCCGATAACCCAAGTAGAGGCAGGAGTCCGAGCGCGACGACGCGTCCGGTGAGACGTCTCATACTTTCCGAATCCGCAGTAAAGGAGGAGCGCCGATGTTTTCCCCAGGACACGCTGGAGCCAACGCATACGCACGTGTCGGCGTCGAGACAGGGGTGATGGGTGCGAATCCTCATCGTCTGGTCGTCATGCTCTATCAGGGCGCCCGCCAGGCCATCGCCCAGGCACGCATGCACCTGCAGCAAGGTGGCGTGGCGGCCGTGGCCGCACGCGGGGAGGCGATCAGCAAGGCGATCCGGATTATCGAAAGCGGGCTGCAGGCATCGCTCAACGTCGAAGCAGGCGGTGAGATTGGAGAACGTCTGAACGCGTTGTATAGCTATATGGCGCGTCGTCTGTTCGAAGCCAACGTAAAGCAGAGCGAGGCGATGCTGGTCGAGGTCGACCGCCTGCTGGCCACGCTCGAAGAAGCGTGGATCGGGATTGCCCCGGAGATCGCGCGGATGGCGGTACAGCCGTCCGCGGAAAGTATGAGATGACTTCGAACGCAGAATATTTTGCCCGCTACGAGGCGATCGCAGCGATTTCCGCACGCATGCTGATAGCAGCCCGTCGCGCCCTGTGGAACGATCTGGTGCCGTTACAGGAAGAGTACCGGCACCTCGTCGATGCGTTGAAAGACGCGGAAACCGGGGTGAAGCTCGACGAGCTGGAGCGCGCGCGCAAATTCGACCTGATCCGCCGGATTCTGGCGGACGACGCGGCGATCCGCGATCTCGCCAACCCGCGCATGGCGAACCTGTCGGCGCTGTTTGCCGGCCGGCCGGCCCGGGTGCTCAAGGAATTGTACGGAGCCCGCTGAGCTTTTTTGACTGCGATAAATTGACTGCGTTAGCCGCGCGCAGTTGAAGGTAGTAAATCCAAAGGAACCGGCATGAACGGAATCGACACGGCCATCGCTTCGCTGCTTGCGAGCCGGGTCGACAGTCTGCTCAATATCGCTCCCGGCGCGCCGTCCACCGCGCAAGCGGGGGCGTCCGCGCTGAACGTCGACACCCCCGTTACGCCCGGCGCGCCCGAGGTGCCGACGCCACCGCCGGCTTCCGCGCAGACCGCCTTGTCGGCGGTGGCGCTGACGCTCAATGCGATTGCGCTCTCCGGTGGCGACGTCACGCCGGCCATTCTCGGCCAGTTGCCCATCTGGCCCGCCGCACCGGCGCTCGACGTCGAGATGGCTGAACTCCCTCTGTTCGATTCGGCAGGCGGCCAGGCTGCGGAGGCGGGCAATGCCGCCCTCGCAGGCAATCCGAACGCCGCGAACGCCGCGAATGCGACGGGCACCTCTGGCACAGCCAATCCCACCAGCGCGACAGGCACGGGCGCCACGGCGGCCACCAGCGTGGCCGCGTCGCCGGTGCCGGTAGCCGCCTTGGCCGCCGCGCTCGAGCAGACTGTGGCAGGCAGCGGCCTGTTCTACGAGGCGCATCTGGCGCAGTGGCTCGCCGGCCAGTTCTCGCCGGCCGATCTCGCCAACGAACCGCAAAACCGCGTCCTCGATCCCGCCGCGCAGTTGCCGCTCGACTGGGCGGCCGATGCCGATGCGGGCGCGCAGCCGGGCTCGGCGTCGGCCTCAGCCTCGGCGCAGCAGGGCCGCGCCGGCAACACGCAGACCGCGAGCGGCGCCGAAGGGAACAGCGCAGCCCGCCCGATGACGTCGATCCTCTCGCCCCAGGCCGCGCGCTTCGCTGCCGGGGAAGTGCTGGCGAATTCCTTGTCCGATCTGTCCGCCCAGCCCGAACGCTCCGCTTTGCATGCGGCCGTCACCCAGACGAGCGATACGCCGAGCCAGGCGACCCAATCGGTTGCCGCGGCGATCAATGCCGCGACGGTTCCGCTGGTGCGCCAGCAACTCGACATGCTCGCCACGGGCCAGTTTCGCTGGACCGGCGAAGCGTGGCCCGGCGCGAAACTCGACTGGACCATTCAGCAGGAGGGCGACGAGTGGGAGCGCGGTGGTGGAGGGGCCGGCGCGGAGGAGGACTATCCGTGGCGTACGCGGCTCACGCTGTCGTTGCCGATGCTCGGCACCGTCGATACCGAACTGACGCTCACCGGCAACCGGCTGTCCGCGCGGGTGCTCGCCAGTCCACTCGGCGCGGCGCGGCTTGTGGAGCAAAGCGAAAGTTTCAAGCAGCGCCTCGCCGCCGCCGGGATTGAATTGAGCGGTCTGTCGATTCGCGAGGTGGGCGGGGCGGCGCCGGCGGGTTCGTCGAACGCGGCTGCTGCGGCCGCGGCTCAGGCCGCAGCCTCGGCCTATGCGCGTACGGCACCGGCCGACGACGCGCCGGCGGACACGCCGCGCCGCGGTTTCCGTACGGAGCGCGCCGAGCGCACGGAACGTCCCACGCGTCCGGAGCGTGCCGACCCGCCGACGCGTCCGTCACGCCCAGGCCGCCCGGACCGTGCCCAATGGCCGACCACGACGCCGGACACCGATTTCGACTGGGACATGTGATGAGCCGCACGCATCGCAAGAGCGCCGCCGCGCTCGTCTACGACGCCCAGAACAGCGACCTCGCGCCGCGCGTGATCGCAAAGGGCTACGGCCTGCTCGCGGAAATGATCATCCAGCGCGCCAAAGAGGCGGGCCTGTATGTGCACGAGGCGCCTGAGATGGTCTCACTGCTGATGCAGGTGGACCTGGATGCGCGTATTCCGCCGCAGCTCTATCAGGCGGTGGCCGAGCTGCTGGCGTGGCTGCACCGGCTGGAAAGCGGCGCGGCGGACGAGCCGCCGTCGAGCGCGCTCGAGCCGATCGAACCCGTCGAACCCATCGGGCGGTGAACGCCGGCCAGGCCTGGTATCGGGCGCGGCCGGCCTGAACGGGCCCGAGCCCGCGTCGCCGCCTGTTTCAATCCTAGAACCGCAGCATCAGTTTGAGCAGCGCGTTGACGCGCTTGCCATACGGCGGCGAGATCAGCCCCCGCGCGTTCCAGCGCGCCTGGGTGAGCACCGGCTTCATCTTCGAGAAGGTCGCGAAGCCTTCATAGCCGTGATACGCGCCCATCCCGCTGGCGCCGACGCCGCCGAACGGCAGGCTCTCGCAGGCCAGATGCATCAGCGTTTCGTTGACCGCCATGCCGCCCGCGATGGTCTCCTGCTCGACACGCCGGATGGTCGCCGCATCGTCGTCGTACAGATACAGGGCGAGCGGACGCGGCCGGGCGTTGATCCATGCGATGGCGTCGTCGAGCGTGTCGTACGGCACGATCGGCAGCAGCGGCCCGAAAATCTCCTCCTGCATGAGCGCGGTCTCGTCGGCCGCGTTGGTCACGGCGATCAGCGGAAAGCGCCGCGTCGCCGCATCGGCGCCGCCGTCGGCGAGCGGATGGAGTTGCGCGCCGGCCGCTTGCGCCTCGTCGACGAGGCGCTGCAGCCGCGCGAAATGACGCTCGGAAATGATCGACGTGTAGTCGCGATTGCGCGCGAAATCCGGATACATCGCCGTCATGCGCGCGCGGGCCCGTTCGATGAAGGCCTGCTCCTTGCCGCGCGGCACCAGCACGTAATCGGGCGCGATGCAGGTTTGCCCGGCGTTCAGCGTTTTGCCGGCGACGAGGTTGTCCACCGCGTTGTCGAAGCGCGCATGCGGGCCGACGATGGCGGGCGATTTGCCGCCCAGCTCGAGCGTGACGGGCGTCAGATGCTCGGCGGCCGCGCGCATCACTTCATGGCCCACCTTGGTCGAGCCGGTGAACAGCAGATGATCGAACGGCTGCGCGCTGAAGGCGGCGGCGAGCGCGGCGTCGCCGTTGACCACGGTGACGTGGTCGCGCGAGAAGGTCTGCGCGATCAGTTGTTCGAACAGCGCGGAGGTGCGCGGCGTCAGTTCCGACATCTTGATGATGGCGCGGTTGCCGGCCGTGAGGGCGCTCACCAGCGGACCGCCGGCGAGCAGGATCGGATAGTTCCACGGCACGATGATGCCGACCACGCCGAGCGGTTGCGGGATCACCTTGGCGCGCGCCGGCAACAGCCACTTGTTGGTGCTGCGCCGCTGGGATTTCATCCAGCGCTTGCCGTGCCTGAGCGCGCCGTCGATTTCCCCTTTCAGGACGAGGAATTCCGCGAGCAGGATTTCTTCCTTGGCGCGGTTGCCGAAGTCCGCGTTCATGGCGTCGGCGAGCGCGTCGCGGTTGTCGCGCAGCATCGCGCTGAAGGCCTTCAGATGCGCGGCGCGGGTCTCCCATGACGGATACGGCGCGCGCAGATACGCCTGGCGTTGTTCGCGCAGCAGCGCTTCGAGCGCGGCAATCTCCGGCAGATCGTTCTTCATGTCCACTCCCTTGATGGTTGTCGATGCGCGGTGGGCCGCGCTTATTGGCTTGCTGATGCGGTTGGGCGATGCGGTTGGGCGATGCGGTTGGCAAACCGGCGAGGTGCAGGCCAGTGCGGTGCATCAAACCGGAAAGGCACGCTCGACAATCGCCGCGTGATCGAACGTGGCCGGCAGCGTGCCGTACACGCGCCCGCTCTCGCCGCAGCCGTCGGCGAGGCGCGTCGCGATGAACGCATCGGCCACCGCCGCCGGCGCGTAGCGCACGAGCAGCGTCGCCTGAGCGGTCAGCACGATCTGCTGCGCGATCCGCCGCGCGGACGCTTCGCGGGTTTCCGGCGCCGCCTTGAGCGTCGCGGCGAGGCGCTCGAGCGCGGCCGTGAGCGCGGGATGCCCCTGCGCATCCGCACGCCACGCGGCGAACAGCGCCTGCGCGGCATCGGCTTCGCGTTCCATGGCGCGCAACACGTCGAGGCACATCACGTTGCCCGAGCCTTCCCAGATCGAATTGACCGGCGCCTCGCGATAAAAGCGCGCCATCGGCCCTTCTTCGACGTAGCCGTTGCCGCCCCATACCTCCATCGCTTCGCCGGTGAATTCGAGTGTCCGCTTGCATACCCAGTACTTCGCGGCCGGCGTGACGATGCGTCGCCAGGCGCGTTCTTCGGGTGCGCTCGCGGCATCTTCGAACGCCCGGGCAAGGCGCATGAACAACACGGTCGCCGCTTCGGATTCCAGCGCGAGGTCGGCCAGCACGTTGCGCATCAGCGGCTGCTCGGCCAGATGCCGGCCGAACGCACTGCGATGCCGCGCATGGTGGATCGCCTGCACGAGCGCGGCACGCATCAAGGCGGCGCTGCCGATCACGCAATCGAGCCGCGTGTAGTTGGCCATTTCGATGATGGTCGGCACGCCCCGTCCTTCCTCGCCGATCAGGATGCCGAACGCGTCAAGGAATTCGACTTCGCTGCTCGCGTTCGAGCGATTGCCGAGCTTGTCTTTCAGACGCTGGATCTGCACGGCGTTCTTGCTGCCGTCCGGTGCGAAGCGCGGCACGAAGAAACAGGACAGGCCCTCGTGATCGCCGGTGCGGGCGAGCACCAGATGGGCGTCGCATTGCGGCGCGGAAAAGAACCACTTGTGGCCGACCAGCCGGTACTCGCCGCCGCGCCCGCCGCCGGCGCTTCCCGTGGCGTAAGCGCGGGTCTGATTGCTGCGCACGTCCGAGCCGCCCTGTTTCTCGGTCATGCCCATGCCGATCATCGCCGAGGTTTTTTGCGCGAGCGGCAGGTCGCGCGGATCGTGTTCGCGTGCGTAGAGCTTGTCGCGCAGCGTCTCGAACAGCGCGGGTTCGCGCTGCAGCACCGGAATGCTGGCGAAAGTCATGGTGAGCGGGCACAGCGAACCGGACTCGAGTTGCGCGTGCAGGAAGTAGCCGGCACAGCGCGCGGCCATCGCGCCGCGTTGCGGATCGGAGAACGGCAACGCGTGCAGTCCTTCGCGCCGCAGCAAGGACAGCAGACTGTGCCAGGCCGGATGAAATTCCAGTGCGTCGATGCGCTCGCCGCGCGGGCTGTACGTGAACAGTTCCGGGGTATGGCGGTTCGCCAGATCGGCGAGCGCGAGCGTCTCCGGTGTGGTCAGCGCCGCGCCGTGGCGCAGCAGCGCCTCGCGATGCCACGCGGCGCCGTCGCGCTCGAGGGCGGCGGCGAGGGCGGCATCGCTGGCAAACAGGTTGTAATTCGCCAGTGGCGGAACCTGATTGGTGACGTCGTGGGTTGTTCCGGGGCCATGCCGTTCCATCTGCTGTCTCCGTTCGCCGGATCTGCGCCGGGGCCGATCGGCGGCGCTGTTTTATCGGGGTCTGCCGTGCCGCGTGTCCGTTAGACAGCGCGTGCGATGCTGCGTTTGAATGTCGTGCCGGGAGGCGTTGCGTAGCCTCTACAAGGGGGAAGCCGCTCCCAAGTTCACCTTTCATCATAGGGGCGCGATGCGGGTTTCGTTTAGAGTGATCGCTCTGGCGCGGACCCGCCACGCGGTCACAACGCTCCCTACAATGCGCAGGAAACACACGTAGACAAGTGTGCACGAGACAGGGCGCGCGTCATGCGGCCCGAATCAGGAGGAGCGCATGCAATACGACTACATCATCGTAGGTGCGGGATCCGGTGGCTGTTCGCTGGCGGGCCGTCTCGCGGACGCCTGTCCCGACGCCACGATCGCGCTAATCGAAGCCGGGCCGCACACGGAGCGCAATCTGTTCGTCAACATGCCGGTCGGCGTGGCGGTGGTCGTGCCGAACAAACTCAAGACGAATTACGGCTACGAGACCACGCCGCAGCCGGAGCTGGCGGGCCGGCGCGGTTATCAGCCGCGCGGACGCGGCTTCGGCGGCTCTAGCGCGATCAATGCGATGGTCTACACGCGCGGCCATCCGCTCGATTACGACGAGTGGGCGCAACTCGGCTGCCAGGGCTGGGCCTGGTCGGACGTCCTGCCGTATTTTCGCCGTGCCGAAGGCAACGAACGCGGCGCGGATGCGTGGCACGGCGGCGACGGTCCACTGACCGTCAGCGATCTGCGCTTTCGCAATCCGTTCTCGCAGCGTTTTGTGCAGGCGGCGCTCGAAGCGGGCTACCGCGCCAACGCCGATTTCAACGGTGAGGACCAGGAAGGGGTCGGTTTCTATCAGGTCACACAGCGCGATGGACGGCGTTGCAGCGTCGCGAAGGCGTATATCTACGGCCACAACCGCCCCAATCTTCACACCCTGGCCGACGCCACGGTGCTGCGCGTGACCTTCGACGGCAAGCGCGCGAGCGGCGTCGAGATCGTGCGCGGCGGCCGTACCGAAACGCTCGAAGCGCTTGCCGAGGTGGTGCTTGCGGCGGGCGCATTCAATACGCCGCAGTTGCTGATGTGCTCGGGCATCGGACCGGCCGCGCACCTGCAATCGTTCGGCGTGCCGGTGATTCACGACGCGCCGCAGGTCGGCCAGAACCTGATCGACCATATCGATTTCACGATCAACAAGCGGGTGGCGTCGATCGAGCCGACCGGTTTTTCGCTGCGCGGTATTGCGCGGATGGCGCCGCAATTCGCCACCTTCATGCGCCACGGCACCGGCATGCTGTCGAGCAACGTCGCGGAGGCGGGCGGCTTCCTGAAGAGCCGGCCCACGCTCGACCGGCCGGATCTGCAATTGCACTTCTGCGCGGCCCTCGTCGACGATCACAACCGCCACATGCATTGGGGGCACGGCTATTCGCTGCATGTCTGCGTGCTGCGGCCGCATAGCCGCGGCACGGTGACGCTCGCCAGCGCGGACATGCGGCAAGCGCCGGTGATCGATCCACGTTTCCTGAGCGATTCGCGCGATCTGGACCTGCTGCTGGAGGGCGCGCATATCGCCCGGCGGATTCTCGATGCGCCTTCGCTGGCAGTGTGCGGCGGCAAGGAGTTGTACACGCATGCGGGCCAGAGCCGCGAGGCGTTGCGCGAGACCATTGCGCAGCATGCCGACACGATCTATCACCCGGTCGCGACTTGCCGGATGGGCAGCGATCCTGCCTCGGTGGTCGATCCGCAGTTGCGGGTGCGCGGCGTGACGGGGCTGCGGATCGTCGATGCCTCCGTGATGCCGACGCTGATCGGCGGCAACACGAATGCGCCGACCGTGATGATCGGCGAGCGGGCAGCGGAGTTCATCGCCGCGACGCGCCGCGCGGGAGCGTCGGCGCAGGTGGGGGCGGCGGTGGGGGCGCATGCGTGACCGCTCGATGGCGTGGTGACGTGCTGGCGCATGTCACTGCCATTACGCGCAGCGGCGAGTTTGATATACGACAGGATGAATGGAATAAAGCACGGGCTATTTGACTCATGGCGGCCCGTGTCCAGTCTTTTAATCTGCTTTATCGGACTATCCGAATGACGCGGCCTGAATAATCGAAAATTAATCTGACAGATTAGTCTGTCGCGTTTGTCTGAATCCTCTCCTCATTCCTAGGTAAGTCTCCCGATAGGCCGGAGCGAAATGCCCGAACTCCGGCGGTCCTCCATGGGTATTTGAGAGCTATTCCTGATTTATGTAATTAATCTTCCCGATCCATTTTTGAGATTTTCACGCCTCTATACTCTCGCGGCGAAAAAGAGCGTGTCAGGTGGCGCGTTCACTCACTCAAGGAACGAGTCGATGAGTATTAATGTCATTCAACTGATTCAGTTCGCGCTGTCGGACAGCGTGGTGCGGCAACTCTCCGCGCGCTTCGGCCTGCCGGGGCAGTCAACCGAGAAAGTCATCAGCGCAGCCGCGCCGGCACTGGTCGCCGCACTGATGCAAAAGGGCGCCACGCTGGAAGGCACGCGCGCGCTGTTCAGCACGATTATGGCGCCGGAAGTCAACGCGCATATCGGCGAACAACTGCCGCAACTGCTTGCCACCACGGCGGGTTTGAGCCAGCTCGAAGGGATGGGCCGGCAACTGCTGGAACGTGTGACGGATCGCCGGATCGACGGCCTGAGCGACACGGTCGCCGCGCAAACCGGCGTGCCGGCACAGTCAACGCACGCACTGACGGGCATTGTCGGCGCGACCCTGTTTGGCGTCCTGAAGCGCCATTTCCTCGACGCCCAGGGCGGCGCCGGACAATTGCCGACGATGCTCGGCCATCAGTTGCCGTCAATTGCGCCGTACCTGAACGACGGCCTGCTGTCGGCGCTGGGTCTGGGCGGCGTCGCGGCGTTCATGGGCAACATCCTGTCGCAACTGAAAGCGGTCTCCGCGCATATCGAACATCCGGCTGCACCGGCCACGCCGGCTGCGCAGCCGGCGCCGTCCGTCCAGCCGGCGCCGCGCGTGCCGGTCGACGCCGTGTTGCGTGAAGAACGGCGCTCCCATCGCTGGTTATGGTGGCTGCTGGCCGCGATTGCCGCGGTGCTGGCGTTCCTGTTCCTGCGCGGCTGCAATCATGAGCAGACGGCGGACGTCGCGGCTCCGGCGCAGCAAGAGGCGTCCGCGCCCGCAGCGGTAGCCGCTTCCGCACCAGCCGTCGCGGCTAGCGAGGTTGCGGCTTCGGCGGTCGCCGCGAGCGCTGTTGAGGCGCAACAGCCGGCCGCCGCTCCGGCGCCTACCAAAGACAGCCAGTTGACCTTCAAGGTCGATCCGGCCGGCAAGCCGACGCTCAACGCCACCGTCGGCAGCGAAGCCGAAAAGGCCGCCTTGCTCGACGCGCTGACGAAGAAGTTCGGCGCCGATCGCTTCGTCGCGAACGTCACCGTCGATCCGGACACCAGGCCGGCCGACTGGCTCTCGCATATCGACGCCTTGCTGCCGCTGCTGGCCCTGCCGGGCGCGGAAGTGAAGGTGGACGGCGCGCGCATCGAACTGAGCGGCGCGGCGGCGAACGCCAAGCTTGGCTGGCTTGACCGCCTGAAGGCGCTGTTCGGCGCGTCGTACCAGATCGGCTCGTTCAACGTGGACCAGGCTGTGGCCGACGCGACGCAGACGTTCCGTAGCGCCGTCAAGGGTCTGCTTGCCCCGGATAGCTCGTGCGCCGTGGCCGATGTCGTCAAGGTGCTGAATCTGCAGGTCATCAACTTCGCGAGCGCAAGCGCCCACGTGCCGGCCTCTGCTGTCGACGATCTGCGCCAGTCGGGTCAGGTGCTGATGGCCTGCTCGCATAACGGCAAGGCGGCGAAGCTCGAGGTGGCGGGGTATTCGGATAACGTCGGCGGGGCGCAAGCGAATCTGCAACTGTCGAAGAAGCGCGCCGAGTCGGTTCGGGCGTTCCTCATCAGGACCGGCGTGCCGGCTGACTCGTTGACCGCGCAAGGCTATGGCGATGCGCGTCCGGTGGCGAGCAACGACACGGCGAGCGGCCGCTTTGCGAACCGCCGCATCGAGTTCGTCGAGGCTCAGCAGTAAGCGTAAGCCGCGCTACTCAAACCCGGCCGGCGCCGTCCCCCGTCGACGCAACGCCGGCCGGCGCGGCGCCGGTAATGCCGATGTCGGGCCAGTGCATCAGGTCGTCGCCGGTCTGCGCCCGCAACGTCTCACGCGCCACCTCGAGCCACGCCCGCGCGGCGTGGGAGAGGTAGCCGTTGCGCCGCCAGCCGATCGCCATTTCCCACGGAATCTCGGGTTCGACGACCGGCCGGCAGGTGAACTGCGTCGCGTCCAGCCGCCGGCAATAGGGCGCGGGCAACAGCGCAATGCCAACGCCGGCCAGCACCAGCGCCGCCATGAAATCCCAGTGACCGCTGCGCCCGACGATGGTCGGCGCGAAGCCGGCCGCGCGACACGCGTTCTGCACCACGTCGTTAAGCGCGAGGCTCTCGCCATAGAACACGAACGGCTCGGCCGCGAGATCCGCGAGCGGCACCTGCTGCAGCGCGTCCCAGCGCGAACCGCGACGCGCGACCAGCCAGAGCAACTGGTGTGTCATCGGCAGCACATCAATGTGTTCGGGGTCCACGGGCTGCAGCACACCGCCCAACTCCAGCTCGCCGTTGATCAGCGCCGTTTCGATGGCCCGCGAGCCCTGTTCGAACAGCTTCAGTTCGATCTTCGGATAGCGCTGGCGAAATTCGGCAATCGCCGGCGTGAACAGCGATCCGCCCATCGGCGGAATGCCGATGGTCAGCTCGCCGCGTCCGAGCGTGTCCAGATCGTTGAGCTCGGCCTGCAATTGCGCATGCGCGGCGAGCACGTCCTGGCCGCGCTGATAGACGATGCGCCCGGCGTCGGTGAGCACCATCTGGCGGCCGTCTCGCAGCAACAGCGGCGAGCCGATCTCGTCTTCCAGCGACTTCACCATCTTGCTGATGGTGGGCTGCGTGACGAACATCTGCTCGGCTGCCACGGTAAAGCTCTGCTGACGCACGACTTCGACGAAATAGCGGAGGGCACGAAGTTCCACGATCTCAGGCTCCGGAATTCCAATATGGAATGATTTTTACGATGATGAGTCATTATATTTATGTTGCGGCGCAGCCTAAGCACTTTTGTCGTATGTGACCTGGGGATTGTCACCAGCGCTTCACGCCTCCCGTCCGCCGACGCCACTGCCTTTTCAGGATGGTCTTTGAAAACGCCGCGCTATCATGATCCCCCTCTCGTACCCGCGCTTTCGCGCCGTTCTCCCCATCCCATGTTGCCCGTTTCGATCGTCATTCCCTGCTACAACGCTGCCGCCACCCTCGCACGCACGCTCGATAGCTGCGTCATCCAGCCCGAGGCGGCGCAGATCGTCGTCGTGGATGACGGCTCGAGCGACGCTTCGATCGAGATCGTGCGCCGCTACGGCGAGCGCGACGCGCGCATCGGTCTGCTGCAGATGCCGGTGAACGGCGGCGCCGCGCGGGCGCGCAACTGGGCCGCGATGCATGCCACACAGCCGCTGCTGGCTTTCATCGACGCCGACGACGAATACTTCCCCGGCGCGCTTGCGGCCGCTAGCGGCTTTCTCGAACAGCATCCCGGCGAAGCCTCGATCCGGCTCGACGTCGAGTACGCGGGCTTTCCGGCGGAGATCGTCGGGCATCCGCAGTTCGACGCGCACGCTGCGACACTGAGCAATACGGTGCCGAGCAGCCTGATCATTCGCCGGCCGGTCTATGCGGCGCTAGGCGGCTTCCCGATGGACGCGTTTTTCCGCCGCAACGGCGGGGAAGACGGTGCGTTTTCGTGGGCCCTGCGCGAACTGTTCGGCAACCCGCGTCTCTCCGACGCCAAGCGGGTGCGCATGCACTACCACCCGCGCATCCATGCCGAGCGCTATTTCCGCATCTGCTTCGGCATGCAGGCGCCGGTTCAGGCGGATCTGGAAGAGTCGTTCCGGCTCTCCGGCCAGTTTCTCGAAGCGGCCAAGGCCGGCATCGCGCAATTGCGCACGCTGAGCGCACCGGCCGTCGGGGCGGCCTAAACCCCCAAGAGGCGTCCAGGCGTCCTCACAAAGCGCCCACGCACCCTCGCAAAGCGTTCAGGCCTTCTCGCAAGCCCCGCGTCACCCCGAGTTCATCTCGATTTGCTACAATCGCCGTTCGTCTTCGAGGAGCGTTGCGACGGGTACCGCGAATCTGCATTCGCTGGCCGCCCGCCAGGCTCGGAGGCTTTCAATCGGACGGCTTGAATGCGCGCAGCGCTTTTCAAGGCGCCCCATCGAACCGCGCTCACGTCAAATTTCTAGTCAATTTCTTAGAAAGGAGGGCGTGATGAACGCCGCAGTTATCGATTCCAAAAATTCCCAGGATTTCCTCGTTGCCGACCTGTCGCTTGCCGACTGGGGCCGCAAGGAACTGAACATCGCTGAAACCGAAATGCCGGGTCTCGTGCAAACGCGCGAAGAATACAAGGCGCGGCAGCCGTTGAAGGGCGCACGCATCGCCGGTTCGCTGCACATGACGATCCAGACCGGCGTGCTGATCGAGACGCTCACCGCGCTCGGCGCCGACGTCCGTTGGGCTTCGTGCAACATCTTCTCGACGCAGGATCACGCCGCTGCCGCGATCGCCAAAGCCGGCACACCGGTGTTCGCGTTCAAGGGCGAATCGCTCGACGAATACTGGGAATTCTCGCACCGCATTTTCGAATGGCCGAACGGCGAATTCGCCAACATGATCCTCGACGATGGCGGCGACGCCACGTTGCTGCTGATCCTCGGCTCGAAGGCTGAGAAGGACCGCTCGGTCATCGCCAAACCGACCAACGAGGAAGAAGTCGCGCTGTACAAGTCGATCGCATCGCACCTCGATGCAGACCCGACCTGGTACTCGACGCGTCTCGCGCACATCAAGGGCGTGACGGAAGAAACCACGACCGGCGTGCACCGTCTGTATCAGATGGAAAAGGAAGGGCGCCTGCCGTTCCCGGCCATCAACGTCAACGACTCGGTCACCAAGTCGAAGTTCGACAATCTGTATGGCTGCCGTGAGTCGCTCGTCGACGGTATCAAGCGCGCCACCGACGTGATGATCGCCGGCAAGATCGCCGTGGTCGCCGGTTACGGCGACGTGGGCAAGGGCTGCGCGCAATCGCTGCGTGGTCTGGGTGCGACGGTGTGGGTCACGGAAATCGATCCGATCTGCGCACTGCAGGCGGCGATGGAAGGCTACCGCGTCGTGACGATGGAATACGCCGCCGACAAGGCCGACATCTTCGTGACGGCCACCGGCAACTTCCACGTGATCGGCCACGACCACATGAAGGCGATGCGTCACAACGCGATTGTCTGCAACATCGGTCACTTCGATTCGGAAATCGACATTGCGTCGACCCGTCAGTACCAGTGGGACAACATCAAGCCGCAAGTCGACCACATCATTTTCCCGGACGGCAAGCGCGTGATCCTGCTGGCTGAAGGCCGCCTCGTGAACCTCGGTTGCGCAACGGGCCACCCGTCGTTCGTGATGTCGAACTCGTTCACGAACCAGACGCTCGCACAGATCGAACTGTTCACCGAAGGCTCGAAGTACGAGAACAAGGTGTACGTGCTGCCGAAGCATCTCGACGAGAAGGTTGCGCGCCTGCATCTGGCGCGCATCGGCGCGAACCTGACCGTGCTGTCGGACGAGCAGGCCGGCTACATCGGCGTCGACAAGAACGGTCCGTTCAAGCCGAACCACTACCGTTACTAAGCAAGACCAGCCCAGGCCGCCGCTGCGGCGTGCAACCCGCTGTCACCGCAGCGCGCGCCGCACGCCGCGGCGTCACGGCATGAGACAAAGGCGCTGCCTGTACGGCGAGCCGCCTTTGTTTCAGCGCCGGCCTGTTCCGCTCGATTCCGGACTTTCAGCCTAAAAGGAGCTTTACATGACCGTGCTGCTGACCTGGGTGATCAATGCGCTCGCACTCCTGATCATCACGTACCTGGTGCCGTCGATCCACATCCGCAGCTTCGGCACCGCGCTGATCGTTGCCGTGGTGCTCGGGTTGATCAACGCCGTGCTGCGCCCGGTGCTGATCCTGCTGACGCTGCCCGTTACGATCGTTACGCTCGGACTCTTCATTCTGGTCGTCAATGCGCTGTGCTTCTGGCTGTGCGCGTCGCTGCTGAAGGGCTTCGAAGTGTCCGGTTTCTGGTCGGCGTTCTTCGGCTCGATCCTGTACAGCATCGTTTCATGGCTGCTGTCCGCGCTCATCTTCGGCAATCGCAGTTTCGGCTGAGGTGAGCTTCATTTTTAGAAGGGCGATTGAGTCATGAATCCGCTCGAACTTTCATTCGAATTTTTCCCGCCCAAGACCGCGGACGGCGTCGAGAAGCTGCGCGCCACGCGCGCGCAACTCGCGCCGCTCAAGCCGAAATTCGTCTCTGTGACTTTCGGCGCCGGCGGCTCGACGCAGCAGGGCACGCTCGACACCGTGGTCGATATGGCGAAGGAAGGGCTGCAGGCGGCGCCGCACCTGTCGTGCATCGGCTCGTCGAAGGAAAGCCTGCGGGCGATCCTCAACGAGTACCGCTCGCATGGCATCCGTCATATCGTCGCGCTGCGCGGCGACCTGCCGTCCGGTATGGGCGAAGTGGGCGAACTGCGCTACGCGTCGGAACTGGTGAGCTTCATTCGCGCCGAGTTCGGCGACTGGTTCTGGATCGAGGTGGCCGGCTATCCGGAATACCATCCGCAGTCGCGCTCGCCGCGCCACGATCTGGAGAACTTCGCCCGCAAGGTGAAGGCCGGCGCCAATTCGGCCATCACGCAGTACTTCTTCAACGCGGATGCGTATTTCCGCTTTGTCGACGACGCGCGTAAGCTCGGCGTCGACGTGCCGATCGTGCCCGGCATCATGCCGATCACGAACTTCTCGCAGTTGATGCGCTTCTCCGAGATGTGCGGTGCGGAAGTGCCGCGCTGGGTGGCGCGCCGGCTGGAGAGCTTCGGCGACGACCGCGAAGCGATTCGCGCGTTCGGCCTGGATGTGGTTACGGACTTGTGCGGGCGTCTGGTCGATGCCCGCGTGCCGGGACTGCATTTCTATACGCTCAACAACGCAGCGGCCACCAAGTCGATCTGCGACCGGTTGGGCGGTTCACTGGCCGCGTAATCCGGCGCCTGAGCGGGCACCTGAGCGGGCGCATAAGACTTGTGTTTCACCCGCGCGGCCGGCTGGCCGCGCGGTTCATTTCCCCCACCGCTTCGCGCAAGGCGATTTGGTGCGCCGCCGCAGACGCGCTCGCTCCACCGCAAGGTCTGGAGAGTAGAAGCGTGTATTGAAGCTGAATATTGTGCTGTCTATGATCAAGGCGCAGCCGGTCCGGCTGCCGACCGGAGAACGTCATGACAGTGTCATCCATGCTGTTCGTAGTTCGCCAGTATTGCCTGCCCGCATTGACAACCCTGGCCGTCTCGACGGCATGCTTGACACCCGTCGCCGCCCCCGCTGCGACGCTGCCTGACAAGACCCTGGTGTTCTGCTCCGAAGGCAGCCCAGCCGGTTTCGACACCGCGCAGTACACCACCAGCGTCGAGTTCACCGCCGGCTCCTATACGGTCTACAACCGGCTGGTCGAGTTCGCCCACGGCAGCACCGACATCGAACCCGGGCTTGCCGAGAAGTGGGACGTCTCCCCGGATGGCCTGCAATACACGTTTCATCTGCGCCATGGGGTGAAGTTTCAGACCACCTCGTTCTTCAAGCCAACCCGCGAATTCAATGCGGACGACGTCGTGTTCACCTTCGAGCGCATGCTTGATCCGGATCAGCCGTTTCATAAGGCGTATCCGGTGCCGTTCCCGTACTTCAGCGATCTGGGGCTGGCGAAGAACATCGCGAAGATCGAGGCGCTCGACCCCTACACGGTGCGCTTCACGCTCAAGCAGGTGGATGCGCCGTTCCTGCAGCAGATCGCGATGCCGTTCGCGTCGATTCTGTCGGCGGAATACACCGATCAATTGCTGAAGGCCGGCAAGGCCTCCGACATCAATCTGTTCCCGGTCGGCACGGGGCCGTTCATCTTCCGCAGCTACACCAAGGACGACACCATCCGCTTCGACGGTAATCCGGACTACTGGAAACCGGACGTCGTGAAAGTGAGCAAGCTGATCTTCGCCATCACCGTCGACCCGGCCGTGCGGCTGCAAAAGCTGAAACGCGGCGAGTGCCAGGTGATGAGCTATCCGCGTCCTGCGGATATCGCGGCGGTCAAGGCCGACTCGTCGCTGGCGATGCCGAGCGAGGTGGGCTTCAATCTGGGCATCCTCGGCTACAACACGACCAAAAAGCCGCTCGACAACGTGCTGGTGCGCCGTGCGCTGGATATGTCGATCAACAAGAAGGCGATCATCGAGTCGGTGTACCAGGGCGCGGGCCAGATTGCCACCAATCCGATGCCGCCTACCCAGTGGGGCTACAACAAGAGCCTGAAAGACGCGCCCTACGACATCGACAAGGCCAAAGCGCTGCTGAAGGAAGCCGGTTATCCCGACGGCTTCGACCTGACGCTGTGGGCCATGCCGGTCCAGCGCCCCTACAATCCGAACGCGCGGCTAATGGCTGAAATGCTGCAGTCCGACTGGGCGAAGATCGGCGTGAAGGTGAATATCGTTACCTTCGAGTGGGGCGAGTACATCCGCCGCGCCCACGCCGGCGAACACGAGGCGATCCTGATTGGCTGGACCGGCGATTACGGCGACCCGGACAACTGGCTCGGCGTGTTGCTCGGCTGCGATTCGGTGAAGGGCAGCAACTTCTCGAAGTGGTGCTACAAACCCTTCGACGACCTGATCACCGCGGCGCGCAGCACCACCGACCTTGCCCAGCGTACCAAGGATTACATGGACGCTCAGGTGATCTTCAAGGACCAGGTGCCGTTCACGCCGATTGCCCACTCCACCGTTTATCAACCTATTTCAAAAGAGGTGACGGGCTTCAAGATCGATCCGTTCGGCCCGACGCAATTCCTCGGCGTGGGACTGAAATGAGCGGATATGGGTGCTTTTGCACCCGCTTTTAGCCTCAGAGACGTCGCGCGGCCCGTCAATCCGGTGTTGACGGGCCTCAATCTATGCCTAACAAGTGTTTCCGATCGTGAACACAAGGAATTTCCTCCGCTTGTTGCCGCAAGCTATGCTCAAGTAATATCGCGCTACGCCGGTGCAAGCCGGCCCCGAACCTGGAGGAAACATGAAGCAAAACAATCTGTTGCGCGCCGCGCGGATCACGACGCTCGTCGCAGCTGCAGCGGCATCGATGGTGGGCGCGAGTGTCGCGCGTGCCGAGATCCCGAATAAAACCCTGGTCTACTGCTCAGAAGGCAGCCCTGCGGGTTTCGATCCAGCCCAATACACCACGGGCACCGACTTCACCGCCAACACGTTCACCGTCTATAACCGCCTCGTCGAGTTCGAGCGCGGCGGCACCAAGGTCGAGCCGGGCCTCGCCGAAAGCTGGGATGTCTCGCCGGACGGCAAGACCTATACGTTCCATCTGCGTCACGGCGTCAAGTTCCAGACAACCGCCTACTTCAAGCCGAGCCGCGAATTCAACGCGGACGACGTCCTCTTCACGTTCACGCGCATGCTCGATCCGACCATGCCGTTCAACAAGGCGTATCCGGCGCAGTTCCCGTACTTCACGGACATGGGCCTCGACAAGCTGATCGCGAAGGTCGAAAAGGTCGATCCGTACACCGTGCGCTTCACGCTGAAGGAAGTGAACGCCCCGTTCATCCAGAACATGGCGATGGAGTTCGCGTCGATCCAGTCGGCCGAGTATGCGGATTCGCTGCTCAAGGTCGGCAAGGCCGCTGATCTCAACCAGAAGCCGGTCGGCACGGGCCCGTTCATTTTCCGCAGCTATACGAAGGACGCCACGATCCGTTTCGACGGCAATCCGGATTACTGGAAGCCGAACGACGTGAAGATCTCGAAGCTGATCTTCGCGATCACCCCGGATGCCGGCGTGCGCGTGCAGAAGCTGAAGCGCGACGAATGCCAGGTGATGAGCTATCCGCGTCCGGCCGACATCGCGCCGCTGAAGACGGAAACCAGCATTTCGA
>Ga0116227_10005429_pt1 | contig 26829 bp, 23 predicted proteins | sample S1TSphgellanicum_FD_89693 | JGI IMG/M metagenome (GOLD analysis project Ga0116227, IMG submission 89693) | Host-associated microbial communities from peat moss isolated from Minnesota, USA - S1T2_Fb - Sphagnum magellanicum MG | ecosystem: Host-associated > Plants > Peat moss > Unclassified...
CTTAAATTTTTTTGTTTATAAACAAGTTTTTTTTTTAGGAAAAAACAAATTTTTTTAAAAAAAGGGACAAATTTTTTTTGGAAAAAAAAAAAAAAAAATTACAAGATCAACAATGGAGATTAAACCATGGTCCATTGGACAATTGACATTTTAAAAATGACAATCAAAATGTTTTCGAGCAATGCCCAAAAAATTCAATCATCAAATTTTTGGTCGTTTAGTCTAAAGACCAAAATTGACAACTAAATTGCCTAAAAATTTCAAGCAAGGACAAAAAATTTTGGGCAATTTTTTTTTTTTTTCAATTATGGCTATTGTTGATTAGATAACTAAATGTTTTTGGGCAAATCCTAAGTTTTTTTTAGCAAACTGAAAAACAATTTGGTCACTTGATTTTGAGATCAAAAATTGTTGGTTTCCAATTATGCCAATCGAAAGTGACCAAAAGTAGCAACCGAATTTTTTTTATCACCCAATTTAATGACATGAAAATTAGACAACCGAAAATGTTTTGTCACTTTTAATCGTTAAAATTGATCTTATTGAAAAATTTTGATCACCAAAAAAAATGGTCAACATCTGAATGCGTTCGTCCATTTGGATGTGTGTAGACAAACACCAACATGATGATGGATGCAACTTCTATGCATCACGTCAATTTTTGTCAACCCTAGATTGCACTCCCATCACTACCCAAGTGCTCGAACCCAAGTTGGTATTGTTAGTTCACCTTGAAGCACAATTTTAACGTGATTTACACCTTTGTTGGAACATCAATCTCCATTGTTGAATGATTTGGAATTCTTGATCGTTCTGATTGATCATTTCAATTGATCATTCTGACACAAGACCTTGAGGTGAAGCAACATGAGAATCTTCTGTGGAACCAAACATACAAGGATGGTTTTGAAAATAAGAATGTTGACATGTTGCTTAAGCATCAACAATGCGATTGTGTTGTTGACCTTGAGAAAGGAGCATGACCCCCATTCAAACCCATTTACAACTTGTCTCAAAATGAACTAATAGTGATTTGGTAATACATTGATAAAAATCTTGAGAAAGGTTTTATTGGACATTCCAAGTCTCCAATTGGCACTCAAATCTTGTTTATCAAAAAGAAAGAAGGTTCTTTACAAATGTGTGTTGATTATCATGGACTAAATTGACTCACCATCAAAAACCCAATACCTTTTACCTTTAATTAATATCAAGGTTGTTGGATCAATTAAATCATGTTAAAGTCTTCACCATAATTGATTATGTGGTGCATATAACTTGGTGCATATTTGGGAAGGTGATGAATGGAAGATTGTTTTTCAAACCCATTATGGTTATTTTGAATATGTGACGATGCCTTTTGGCCTTACTAATGCCCATGTCGTCTTTCAACATTTGATGAATGATGTTTTCTATGAAAACTTGGATGATTTCATGGTTTGTTACATCAATGACATCCTCATTTTTTCCAAGAACAAGGAGGAACGTGAATGACATATTTGATTTGTTTTGAACAAGCTTAAAAAAGTTGGACTCTATGTTAAGTTGGAGAAATGCGAATTTTGTCAAACTAAAATGGAATTCTTCAAGTATATTATTTCGAAAAGTGGCATTTGCATGGATCCTCATAAGGTCCAAACCATTGTGAATTGGTTTACCCCAACTTCTATTAATGATATTCAATGTTTTTTTGAATTTGCCAACTTTTATCAATGTTTCATTGCACATTATTGCATGATAGTGGCCCCTCTCACTCGCATAATTCAATAGGATCAACTTTCATTTAGGGATTTCACACATACCCTTGTACTTAAGCTTGGATTGAAATAATTCTTTGAAAAGTGTATAGTGTAATTCACCGTGTATATACAATTTGTAAATCAATGTCACAACATCAATAATTATTTGGATAAAATCCAATGTGAAATAAAAATTACTATTTATCCTTTAACCAAGAATGTTGCATGCAAAATGTTCATTTTTTATCTACTAATCCTAACAAGCTACCTATTCTCCATAGAAACTTCGACATTTTCTTTTTAAAATATCATGGCATTCTTGTTGATAATATGTTGCTTGTAGATGATAAGCCTTAAAAAAATAAATTAATAAGTTATTTAATTTAATGCCATTTTCCTAAAGTCTTTTGATGTTTTTTTTAGGGATCACAATTATTTGCTAGGTATTATTCTCCCTCATTTAGAATCTCTTCATTGTTTTGGATATGGTGTTGGCACTTTTGTAAAGGACAATCCTTTTGGTCATATTAGAAATATTAATTACAATGATCTTGGACAACATAAAATTTTATTTGTGAAATGCATTGGTAGGTGTGATGCCTCATTATTGTACAAATGCAAAAATGAAAATGAACAAAAAAAAGTGATTTATTTTTAATTGCTCTTAGGTGCATTTTCTCTTTTTAAATCCACCTTTGACATACCCACTACTTAAATTTGGAAGTTTTATGTTTTCAAAATGAATACATTGTTAGAATCTTGTAATTTTTCTACATGGAGTTCTTCATTATGTATTATGTTGTAAAATCCAAAGTAAGAGCAAATTATACTTTATTGTTTTGAATTTTATTCCAGTTTTTATGGTTCATTGGACTAATATCTCTTGGTTTTTATATGTTGCTTATTTACATCCATCTCCACTGATAAACATTTACATGTGTTTTTGTTCATGTTTTAATGCCCTCAAAAAATTATTAATTGTTAACATGAATGATGTCATGAGTTACTTTCCACGAAGTATCAAACTTTCCAAGGGAATCAATAGGTGAAAGGGAGCAAAATTGGCATCAACAAAATTGAAGCAAGAGCTAGAGTGCACAACATTTCTTTTTTCTAGCATTTAAAAAAAATTATATTGCAATTTGGTCTTGTATGTTCATAAAAGATGTTATGCAAGTTCTTCTTTTGCTAATGCCACAAATATTTGTGGTTCAATTTGTTTTCATTTGGGAACACGAACAATACTCCAAAACTTTGGGTCGACTCACTCCATGAAGTTATCATTATCTCAAGGATTTGAATGTGTGTATAGACTACCCTATGTTGGGAAGGATGACCAAAGTTCATTGCTCATTGATAATTAACTAAGCAAGGCCCTTTGAATTTCAAATGTACTAGTATCTTCATTGAGTCTTTTAGAGGACATATGTTGTCAAATAATAAGGTCCAATGGTTGGACCTTGCTTCCCATTTGTGGCTAGCATTGGTTAAATTGCCATTGGTGAGGATAGTTGGCATCCATTATGAAATCATTGTCAAATATTCTAAGTGTTGTTTGACTTTTTTTTCATCAAATTATTTTTTGTTCATGCAATATGAGGACAATGATAATGGAATTTCATAATTACTTAACCTCCTTTAAGTATGAACTATTTACCCTATCACCTTTAAAAAATTAATTTCATTTGTTTCGATGGTTCACCTTTGAATTATGTCTACTTATCAAATTCAATTATTGAGGTTTGTTTGTAGTTGGTTGGATTATTGTTTACAAACTATGTGACAATCTTTGTAGCTCTAAAGGGTAGAAAATGATAATTTTTTGTCAAATTTATATTTCAAGATGGGGTTGATGTAGTTGCCTATCTAATTATTGGAGAATCACAAATATCTTAATTGTTCTAATACTATGCTAGTAAGCAAGATGAATTCCTTAAGCTTTGGAAACTTGTAATCCAAGAATTTTCCTAATTTTAAATTCAAATGACACAATGTAATTTTTTTTTAAATGATGGAACTTTGATGCTACTTTACTAATATTTTGAAAATTAAATTTAAGGTCCTTAAATCCTTTTTGGTTTATATTTTTTGTTTTTAACCTTTTGAGATTTCACTTTCAATATTCATCAACTATGACCAACAAGTATTAATTGAATTCTTGTATGTGATGTATACAATATTCAAATTACCCTTCATCCTTTCTTATGTGTTGTTTATGACCACTACTAATTTTTTTATGCAATTAGCTTATGGACAACTAGGTTCAATTTGCAATTTGAAAACTTGTTTGAACTATCCAAATTATTTAAAGTCATTTTTGGACTTTTCAAAAGTTCAAAATTAATTGAATACGTGTTACTTGTCATTTGAACTAATTATGTTTTTTGTGTATGCATGTAATTTAAATTTTAAGAAAAAAATATGGGACTTGAATTGACTAAATCATGTATTTTTTGTATGCTACCATGCTTGCAATTCAACATGATATAAATTTAATTGCTCCAAGATCGAGGTGCAAGTAGTTATGTATTAGGGTTTTTCTTAAAAAAATTGACATTTCAATGAGTGGCTCTTTGTATGGAAAAGTGAAAACATTTTTGTTAAACCTGATTTTCTTTTCTTTCAAACATGAATGGTAAAAGTAGTGAATTGATCTTTAGATCATTTTGGTTGTAGTGATTTTATCATTTTCAAATGTAGGTGGTGATGGCTTTTGTATTAAAATAACAAATCATGGTTATAAGAAAACAAATGTAATATCAACATGGCAAAAGTCCTAGCAAGTTTCATTGTAAAAAATTATGTAAATAGAAAATGTTGTAGCCTATAATGCATATTATAAGAGTACTCTCCACCTAATTCAAGTTATATTGAATGTCCACATTACATCTTTAAATGTTCACACATCTAAATTATTATAGAATATTAGATGTAAAAGTTTTAAAAATTTAGGCCTTGGTTTTAAATTTCACATGGCATAAGCACAAAGTTCAAACAACTCAACTTTTCAAAATGTTGAGTTTATGGTAGTGCAAAATATTAAAAGTTTTGGCATTGCAAAGAGTTAAATGTTTTGGCAACTAATGGATATTTGCACATGTGAATCATAGAATGGTTAATAAACCCCATCCCTATCATGAAATATTCACAAAGTGGTGAATGTATTTGCATGACATGAATTTAAATGTGGTGATTAAACCTATCAATATTATCATGTAATGGCTACCCATGTATGAAATTTAAAAAAACCTTGGCTACATTTCCCTTTTCCCCCACTTGTTTTCTTTACGACTTTTGGCACCTTTATTTCTTCCATAGCCTTTTGGATATTTTTAGGCACCAAGAAAACTATTGTTAAGTATCAATATCTTCCAAATCAAGTTCTTGGTTTGTTATTCCCATAAACTTCAAATGATGTTCATGCTTCTCCTTAGTTATAAACCTTTTATAAGATCATGTTTTGGTACTAGAGTATTCAATGACCTTGACTTTTTTGCTTGCACTTGTTTTATGATGAAATGAACTTGAATGTTAATATGTTTGTTTCTTGAATGACATTTAGAAGTTTTGATTATCCAACTATTGCATTTTGATTATTTGAGTAAATTGATGTAAAGCTTTCTTATTCTTGGCCCAAGCTTGCAAATAACCTTTCCATTTTTATTTTTTTAAAGACATAGTTGTAAACTATAATGGACTACATGGACCATCATTGTGACATTATTTTAATCATTGTTCCATAGAATTTAAAATTTTTATTGAATATCATGAAAAAAGGATATATTTATGGGAAGTTAGCCTATAAAGCTTTTAAAAATGAAAAGACACAACAAAATGATGAATGGTCGATTCTAATTGAACTTAATATGCATTGTACAAGTTCATTTTAATTGATAACTGACTTTTCATTTCACAATGTGGTTGTACAATGTTTTTTAAACTTTGGGAGATCACACTTAAGGTAAAAAATTCAAGAAAAAAAATCTAATTTATGAAAATATCAAATCATTTGGAAATTTTCAAAATGGAAAAATGCATTTTGACATCAAGATTGATTATTTTCAAAACTAATATTTAATAAAAGTGTTTAGAAAGGAATTAATTATGGTGGTTCAAAATTGGATATGGAAAAAAAATTTAACTTATTTTGGGGTGCGGATGAGCTCAAACAAAGCAAAATTGATGTTAAAACATCAACTTTTCTGCAATTCTTGTTACATATGTCTATGTGGTGCCATTTTAATTGCATGTGAATCATGGAAGTTGTGCTTATTGAAAAATGTTGATATTGAAAAATCTAAAATGAATCAAATAAAATTCCAATATCAAAGTTTGGTTTGAATAAAGGATGTTTAACATCTTCATTCAATGAAATTACTTTCATAAAAGGCCCCTTAATTTTCATAATACACTTTATTTCATCCTCAATTTTTTTATAGTAATAGGGTACTATTAAAAACATTTAAAAATCACTAAAAGTTTTATATTTTTTCAATTTTGTGTTTATCAAAATTAAGGTTTAAAAAAAGTTCATGTGTCCTTTTCAACATGGAAATGTGATGTAATGTATGTGTTGTTTAAAGGAAAATTGTAGCTTATAACATAAAAAATTAAACTTGAAAGTGTTAACATGTTTTGGTGTGATTTGAAATTATGGAAAATTTTCAAGACAAAACACAAACTTTGGCAAAATTTATGCATTTTCAGAAAGACTTATTTTTCCAAATTTGATTGTAAAAAAAAGGGATATATTGGGGCAATTATAAATACAATATATAAAAAGTTTCAAAACAATTCATTTGAAATTTCCTCTTTAGGAAAACATGGTTTTTGGGAAAAAGGACCCCAAAAAGGATAATAATCCTAAATGCAAAATAAACACATTGGCTCATTATATTCATTTGAGCCCTTTGGACACATTTGAAAACCAAACCAATTCAAGCTTGAAATACATTAGAATACACAAGTTATGAACTTTATAAATGGATTTTGAAATGTTTTTTTCAGTCCACCTTAGCGTGCTAACACACCAAAAAATTCAAAACAATGCTATGTATTTTGATTGTATGTTAAACAAGACTAGGGTGAAAGCATGAATAGGTGGACAATGTGGATTGTCACATTTGTAATTTTTTTGGATTACATACAAACATAAAATTTGAAGCCATATTCAAAATTAACATTGTCAATTTTTTAATTATTCATATTGTCATAAACTTGAATGGGAATTATCATAAATTTTTTGAATGAATTATAAGAAGATTATGGACTCGTAATGGACTTTTGAAATGACAACACTATGTTTGTCACATATAAAAAATGAAAATGTGAACTCAAAAAATATGTCAAAGTAGTGTCAAATTTTTTTTTAAAAAATAAAGCATCATCAAATGAAGAATGTATTAGTCATGTGCATTCAAACTTTCCTAATATATATATAAGTTTTAAATGATGTGATTGTTGTAAATTTTTATCCTTGAGAGTCCATTTCACATTAAAAAATTTAATCCGTTGTATGGATTTTTTAATCAATCACATGTTTAGGGATATTCATAGGTTTGCTTATTAATATTTATGTTTAAAAGCATAGGGGATAATTATAGGATTTATGGTTTGATAATTGTTAAAATTGTAAAAAAAATGTTAAAGTTAGAATATGGACTATCAAATGCCACTTTTGAAATGCCTAACCATGCTTTCACCACCATTGTCCTTTGTTTCTTATGATTTGCCCAACTTATGATTTTGTTAGTAAGGAAATAACAATATCCTAATACGTGGACCTATTTCTATCAACGTCTCCTACTTAATTAACACCAAAATAACCTTGCAAGGCCAAAATTTAATTTTTTTACTAGTATATTTATTTAATTTCTTTTTGTTATTGTCAAATATCTTAATATTCTTTTGATTGCAAAGGCCAATGTTTTTCATTAGAACAAATGGTAAATATTGAGCAACCAAACTTAATACAAATGTTATGTCAACCAAATGTTGGCCATTGAATGCCCCAAGTTGTCAACAACATTTTGGTAAGGTATGTTCATAATACTTTTATTTTCCTTCTTAGATTGACTTGAATAGTCATTATTTAGTTTTATCCAAGCCTCCATTGGTTTAATAGATTACATGTATGTATTTTATAGTTATGCCATGCTTGGATTCAATATATTTTTGTTGAATAACAATGATTGATAAGATCCCTCCTTTTCATACTCCATCCCCAAATCAAAATGGTGAAACCTTAAGTTTGATGTTTGAAATTTGGTTTACAATTTTTTTTTCATATTTCTCATCAAGTCAACAATTAATACTTAACACTATTGATATTTATGTTGATGGTACAATAACTACTATTGAATTAAATTTTTTAAAGAACCTTTTGTTTCATGTTTTCCCCTTATACAATAATATTTTTTAATTGGACGAACATAAAAAGGGATAGAACCCATTTGTGAACTTCAATGTGGACCATTAAGGTGCAAAGACTTGAGCCTATTAGTGAAATTTGTACAATTATTTGCCAACAATTGCAAATGTATATCTTCAATGGATTACAAGTTGTTCATGGGTGAAAACACATTAAAATAAACAAAAAATGTTCTCACAAATATTGCTTGTCAAAATTTTGTGTGTTTGAATTTCCACCAAGCCAGTATTAAAAAGGTTTTTCATAAATTATATTCATAATAAGTTAATTCAAACCCCAAAGAATAAAATTGTTTAAAATATATATTCTTAAATTAATATTAAATTATTAAAAGGTATAAAATTTTGTTAAAATATAATATCATATCAATATATATTACAAACTGCAAATATAATTCAAAATCCAGTTAAACAATTGCCAAACTTGATAAATTACTTACTCATATATTGAATATGAATTAATTATATCATTTGAATTCCATATGAAAATTTCCAATCATGTGAGTTCACAAAAAATATATGGATGAAGGTTTTCATTCAAGTGAGTGTAAATGTGTGATTTTTAAAAAAAAAGTTCTATTTTTCTATTTTAAAGCACCATTTTTTTGTGGGGTATATTTTATAAAATATTATATTACAATGCCATTATCTTGAAAAAATTCAATGAAGTGACCAATAGACTTGTATCCATCTTTATTGTCATTTTTAAATGTTTGAATTCTTCTTCCTAGCAAAAATTTTAGCAATAAATTTGTATTTAAATTGCCACCATATTCATCAAGGATTCAAATGACTATTACCCAACATAGTCAAATTGGACAAGTTGTTTCTGACAATTAGTCATTTAATGTTTGACATGGCAATTTACATCCATTAGCCATATCGAACATATTGACAATCATATAAGACAAACTTTGCCACGTAAGCATAACCTCTTATGCTAGCATTTGTTGACATGGATTTTACATGTTCTATGGGCCATACATATGTAGGGTCCACTAGTACAGTTAAGATGCCACATGTCATAGTAAAAAATGATTGTTGTATGACTTTGAATACTCAAGAAGTTGTAAACATGTACAAATTCATCATTGCCATGTGGCACATTATAATTAGGCCACATTCGACAATTCCATTCATACATATGGTTGCATCGTATATGTTACATTATATCAAGGAAGAAGAACTTAGCCACTTATTAGTGATTTTTCAGTTATTTACTAAATAATAGAATGTTAACAATATACATGTGGCACTTTCTAAGTGGATGAAGTGAGTCATATATTAGTCATTATGAAGTCATTCATTACTGGTGTGATCAAATTAAATAATGATGTGGCCCACATTTAGAATCACATGTGGCATGATTTAATTCAAACACATGCATGCATTGGCATTGTACACATGGCGACATTGTATTCTTTGTGTTATTTTGAAAATGGAAATTATGTATGAAATATTAGTCATTGAACAATAGTTCTATTACATGTGGCATTCATTGATTTATTGATTTACTGATTGAACTTTTGGGTTCAAATTACAAAAACAAAACCTTCTGTCTTGAAAGTCCATTATTGTCTCAAACAAAAAACTATCCAAAATTGGATCAACGCACAATTTTGTACCTCATAGCAACTATAAGTTTTGAACATCATAAATATCACAAGTCTCAAAGAAAAAAGAATGATGAACATTTTCAAACAAAACCTAATTTTCCTTTTTCATGTATCTCCAATTCCACAAAGTACAACTGTCAATGACATGCATCATTTAGTTTATATTGATCAACTAGTTCATGTACCTATGAGTGGAACATTAGGGTAATACACAATTGAAACATCCATTTTGAAATGAAAGTTTGGAATATCTTAGTGATGATATTTATCACCCCCCCAACGACCGTTGATTTTCCAAATGCCACCTTCTACTTTTGGTTCTTTGGATTGAACAATGCCATAGTTTGTCCATTTCAAAACTATAATCACCAATCATCAAGTTAAAACTTACAAATTAATTAAGGGTTCAAACATTTCACAATTGTATATTTATACTAAAGTTAGCCCAATGTGAATATGGTTGTACAACATCAAACACAAGATGAAATTGAAAAATATCAATCCAAAGTACAAATAAGATACCCTTACTTCCATTGCATTCTTTTCCTTGTTCAACGCCACATTTGCCCTTTCTTTCTGGCTTCCCGTAGGTGTAATCATTTGCCTTCTTAATTCCTTCCCTTCTATCTAGGTCTATGACTAAATTAACAACAATTGTACAAAAAAATTCCAACATGAAAAAATTCAAAGCAATTTACTTGATCTATAGGTTGATTAGTCAAAAGTTCAACCGCATTACGTTTTGATGGAGATTTCCTCGTAAACAATTTTTGTGATAAAGGGGATGATCTAGACTATTTAATAATGCAATCCACACCCTTAGTGCTTGGAGGTCCATTTGATATTGGCATATCCCTTATTGGCTATCCAATAGACTTTGGAACTTATGATGTAATTATCTGTTGGGAATGTGTTCGATCTGTACAATCTGAAGTTAGCTTGCCTAAAGAATGACCATCAAATTTGCCATTCTCACTACCTATTGTAAAAATGTCCATGGGTGTTGAAGAGGCATGAATAGGTATCTCTTTTGGAAATTGTTGTTGTTGCTATTCAAAAGAAGGTTTGGGCTCTAGGTGATCACCCTTCACAAAGCCTTTTTGTGATCCTAGAAATTGTGCAAACACGGTCTTAATGTCAACTAATGCATGTGTGTGGACATTTTGACTATCTAACATTGTAGCAAACTTTGCATCCGACTCGTTTTGTTTGATTTCAAATGTTGTCATCCGAGTTGACACTTTGCTAGACAACCCTTATAATAAAAAATTTCATTTTATATCAATAGAATTCAATGGAACAACAATTTTATTTTCAATGGAACAAGAAATGCCAATTGGATAAAAAATAATACAAACATTTCACGTCTTACAAATGTTGGACAAGTTTGCTATGATCTTTGAAGCTATTTTGCAATCTTTGTTAGACCAAGGCTACGTTCCCATTTTTTCTTCTACAACAAAAAAATAAGGTACATCAACACATTAAGGTGATGAATTCTAGGGTAGCCAAAACATTTGCACTTTATTGAACCATCAAAATGAAAGGAAAAAGTTTGCAGATGAATTGTTATCAATGCCGCCTCTTTCTTGGCTCTCCCCATTCACCCCACATTTGTCATATTCTTCTTTTTGGCCTTAGCATGTGACATTTGTTTAGCCTTCCTCTATGTTTCTTGTCGCATCCAATACTATTTTAATTTCTCCCACTAACTTGAATCAATGTTCACAAGACATTCCTTCATCCCCACCTAGAACTTAACCTTCAACCTACATCTTTATGTTTTCAACCACCTTTTCACAACATTTTTGAAGCCCACCACCGAAAGCTCTATTGCCCACATACTCAAAATTGGCATCAAAACTTGCCCTCAATTTGTCCAATGATTCAGGTTTGTGGTGATCCCATTCTATGGCACTAATATAAAAAATCTTAGGGATTAGTGTTCTTATTGTATCATCCCAAGCATTCTTCTCTTCATTTCCTCCAACTATATGACCCTTTGGTTTCACTCGAATTTTGTGAGTTTTTGCCCCATAGTAATTTGTGCTTCTGTTGTGGCATCTTTATTCTTTTTTTCTATTCTTTGAGCTACATGGGCTACACTTTCCAACTTTACTTCACCAACTACTAATGTCGCACTCAGAAGTGGTGTAAAAGATGGAACCACAAATTGGGTTGATGTACTTACTGCAGGCACCTATACCTAGGGTCCAGTGTATTGTTGTGGTGGTAAGCCCCATGGTGGGGGCGACATCCATCCTTGTTGCATCCACCTAGGTGGTGGCTACCACTACCATTGAATAGGATTGGCTTGAGTTGGCAATAACTTCACTGGAGAGCTAACACATACTTGGGCAACAACTTGGACAAGTAGTTTTATTGGGATCTTTGGCAATTTGTATTTGCCTTTCACCTTAGTTACAGATGAACCAACAACAGATTCATTTGCGTCATTTAAAGATTCCATGTTGTTTCCATTCCCTTTTTATATCCCAATACCCACAGAAAACACCCCCCATCCCAAGATACCCATAAGATCATCGAAAGGCATCGAGAAATAACATGATGATGAAGATGATAACTACTAAAGTTATTGGAAAAAACAACATTTTTATGCATGACATGAACAACAACTCAAGCTGCTACTCTAACAAATAATTGGAATAGTTAGGGTAAGTCCACTATGTCTAATTCCACTTTAGATCAGTCAACTCCTACATCATCCTGCCATGTCTAACTTGCCTATAGTCAATTTATACATGAACCAAGACTTGAGAATTAGTGGATGCAACTCCATCAAGCTACTGCATGATAAGATGAAGAAAAATAAGTAATAGTAGCAATCAATAATTGTTGTTACATTTGCACCAATTGTTTCATAGATAGAAATCCTAAACATATGTCAATTTAAAGGTACTTCAATTGAATCATTCCCATCGTGTTGCATTTAAGTAATTACCTTCTAGAAATAATCTTTTGTAGTTTGATTTCCATGCACAAACTCTATAAATGACATCAATGAAAGATATTAAGCAAACAACAATTTAAGGTAGTTGGGATTTTTGAGAGTGGTTAATCCCAAAGACATTCAAGTTGTACATGAATCAAAAACTGACAATTAATGGATGCAGCTTTGCTAAGTTGTTACATGATCAGACGAAGAAAATGCAGCTCTGCCAAGCTACTACATGATCAACAAGGATGATGCAGCTCCACCAAGTTGCTGCATGATTAGATGAAGAAGATGCAATTCTGCCAAATTGTTGCATGGTCAGACGAGGAAGAAAAAGCAGTAGTAACGATTAGCAGCTACTACTATAGTTGCAACATTTAACTCACATACTTAGGGCACATGAAGGTAAGTAAAAGGCTTGCACCTAGTGCATATTCATCATCGTTGGTTTTTGTTTCCATAGAATCTTCATCATCCATGTTGTCATCCATCGTCAACAACATGAGGAATGGGGCAACTATGAACACTAGCTAACCTTGAGTTTTGTCGCAATGGCAAGTTGGGTTTAAGCAGGAATGAACATAGCTTTTGCTTTCGCTCCACTACCAACAATGCTTGCCTATGCTTCACGGTCGTTCAACCATAATTGATCTTAAAATAGAAAAACAAAATGCTATTGAAAAAAAAATTAGAAGATCGTAAAAAAACACATGTGAAGTAGAACTTTCACAATAGGTTTACAACAACTCATTTCAACACATATTGCAATGAACTCTAAATGCCATCAAAAGAGAGGGAAATTCAAACAATGCATGCCAAAAGTTAAAGTGAAAAAAAAAATGCTCATAGGTCTTCTATTGTGTCTTTAAGCAGCTATCACAAAAAAAATGTGACACAACATGTGTGTCCTTATTTCATTCGTATTTGCACTTCTCATTTGCAATAGGCACAATAGAAGAAGCTCTAGAGTCTAACTCCTACATCCTTTCACAAGTTGTGTGCTTCACAGAAAGTTATTTGCAATTCTTGACATAACACAAATGATCAAGGAAAACAACCAACAAGACCTCTCTCGCCCATATCACCTAAACTCATGGATGTAGAATAGCATAATGACATTCATCCATGTCTAATGAAAATAAGTTTGCCCTAATCGATTGGTGCAAGATTGTTACATCCTCTGCTTGCACCACTATGATATTTACAAGGTCATGCTACTCAAAGAATGTTTGACCAACTTTGGAGGTGAAAATGATTTCTCTACGTTGCAACTCAAATTCACCTTTTTATCTACATTGTTAAAAGGTACGTCCTCTCGTGTCTAGAATCCTTCTCCTTTTCCCCCCTTGAATTTGGTGTCTTTCTTGTCAAATGTATGTTGTTAGTTTGGAACTAAGGTTAATGGGCCACAAAGTAATCTTTTGCTCATCGTGTAACTTGCTCGCGCTCCATGCAACTCCCAAGTCTTCAAGCATTGCCTATCTTTTCCTAGCTCACAAAGAGATAAGAAGTAATAGATAGGTAGCTAGCAAGTAACACCCATTGGCTTTACAAGTCCCACCTTTCCATCTCCATATTGCAATGAATTGTTATTCACGATGGATCTACAAGGTATTTCCAAAACAAGTATCTTGAAAGAAATTTGTATCCAAACTTGAAATGATTCACACAAGCAGTTGAAAATTTGAAGTTATGGCCCCAATAACAATTAAATCGATGCTAATGCCAATGTTGATGTCAATGCAAATGTGAGGGACACATTAGTGATAAAGGACATAAAAGAAGAAGTGAGTTTAATATATTAATGGTCATTTGATTTGTAGAAAGAAAATGCAAGATTTCTGGACAAAATGGATCAATAGTACATGAGAATGGCAAATTAGTAGACATAGGGGAGGAGACATAGCAAGAACTTTATAGGGGTGGAACCGGTATTTGCAAACTTGGCCCAACGAATGCTACTCTTGTTTTTTGTTTTGAATGGCCCCTATTTTCAGTTGTTTTCATTCTAAGCCTTATTGGTTTGCAATGCAGCTTCAACATATTTTTAACTAGTTTTTTTTTCCACATCAATTTTTTTTTGTCTTGAGCAAGACAAAATTTATGTCTTGGTTCCATTACTCAGGAAGACTAGAGCTTTTGACATTGATGATGTGTGATGTCCTGCACATGTGGAGGAAGGACTAGTTGGGAATTTTCCTTGAAGTTGAACTTGTCTCTAAACTTTTCAAGCTTAAAAGAAAGTTTGCTTCTATTTGTTTTTTTGCATTCGCTCCTAGGGAACCTCCTTGCACTAAGCACTTGCTTTTATTCAATGTGAAATGGGATTTTGCTAGTTCTTATGAATGTCACCTTAGTTGTGAACATGATTTTAATGACCATCTTCTTATTCAATGTTCTTCCACTTGATGATCTCCTACACCTATCACACGAAGATTGAAAATTTGTCATTCCATTCTCATTATGGTCTTCTCTATCATTGAATAACTCTTACCTTCCAACTCTCCCATCTACTACAAAGCTAAGGAAGGAGTAGTAAAAACAACAATAGTAGGATTGCAAATTTGGTGGTTACATGGCTTCATTAGCACTATGGGGGCTTGTATACCTTGATGGATTGGTTGTGCAGTTTCTTCTTCATGATTCTTGGTTTCCTCCTTAAGCATATTATCTTGAAACTTTAAGATTGTTGTGGTTGTTGAAATTCAATTATGTACAGGTTTCTTTTGTGAGGTCTTGCAAATGCTTACAACTTCAAGTTTATTAACTCCTAGCCTACTTCCTTCTAATGGCAGTCCAATGTGGATTGATTTGATGTGGGGTCTATTGCTTCCGGAAGCAAAACTACCAACCTTTGCAACCACTTTCCTTCCTTAACAATCACCTTTTTTAATGGAGTTAAGTTGGCATCAAAGGTGCATGGCAAAAGTTTTTCTTCTTTGTGCTTGGGGGAAATTGAAACACTTTGACAGAGGTGCATGTGACTCTCCTTCAACAATAATAGATGAATGATGATTGTGGTGGAACAAGGTACATTTTCAAAAAAGATCCAATATCTTATGTAGGCTGTCTGGATAAAGTTTCTAATATTATCTATTGGTAAATTATACAAAAGACATTATGTTACTTTAGTGGCTAATAGTTGGGCTACATAGCTAGGTTATTGTTATAAGTTGTTGTCGCTTGCCAAGAGTATCAAAAATTAATAGTGAAGTAGTGATGATGGCATAATTTAGTGGTCTTACTAAGGCCAAATGTTTCCACCTTGAGATGATCACTTGCAAGTTACTCTTTTTCTATCAAAAAAATGAACCCCTATCTAAATCCAAGAATTTTTGCCAAAAAGGTCATGAATTTTGGTTGATTGTGGTTTGAAGCGAAAACACTAAGCTTAAGGTCTCCTTTTTTATGACATAATTATCTTCAATTGTTACAACTTACTTTATGTATAGTCTTTCTTGACATTGATATAGGCTATGGCAATAACCAATAACTAGTTGGTTATAGGTGATTTCATGTGATCAGCAAAAAAACTTATACACATTGATTTGCAATTAAGTGTAGTTGTAATTGAAAACTTTATATTATATTTCAAACACTACTGAGTGGCTATGGGAGACTTCTTTCCAATTTTCCCAAATACCATGGTCTTGAACCACATTTGACCTCAAATTTGTTCTATTTTGTCGATGGAGGATCGAACTACTTGTCTATTTGCTTTGCATTCATGTAAAAAAGCCTAGAAAGACTTGGTTGACACAAGTTCAAAATATGGGTTCTGTTTGGAATGGTGTTGTGTATGACAATTTGACAGAAAAGTTTTAGAAGATATCAGAGAAGCACAATGGGCTTTAATGTACGATTTTGATGCATTTGATCAAAAGAGTACCATGAACTTGTAACTATTGAATTTTTTTGCTTTGAAGTGATCAGATGAAATAAGGTAAAACATTCAAGTTCATACCTTGATTGGAGAGAAAAAACTTCAAATATTGGGTCTATAATTAAATATTTTTGTTGATTCAAAATTCTACATGCCAGAAGGGCAAGAAGAAGAATGAGATATATATGGGTTGTTAGATGACACATGTGGTTATGGGCTTTGCTTGCAAGGTTGAGTTATTGACCATGTCAAGTATGGATCTTTGAAGATTGTTACTTTGGCATTTATCAAGGCATAAACATAAGGATAATAGGTTGTGGAAAAGGGAGCAAAAGAGGGCCATACTATATGGGCTAGCTTCACTTCATTGTCCTTGTAACAAATGCAAAGGACAATTTGTATGCCCTTTACATACTATTAAGCTACATCTATTATTGAATGGAAGGGATCCCTTTCAGAATTTGGAAAGGCCCGACTGATAGAAATTCATTAGATGAAGAGTGGGGGGAGGATTTTAGAAAACCTATTCAAAAGCCTACCTAAGGACTTGATTCAGGGATAGATATGCAAGCCATGGTAGCTAATGCATTCCAATGACAAGATGAGCTAGTCACATTGGAAGATAGAGTTGCTTAGATTGTTGAAGAAGCTTTTCAAATTGCTGATGGGTTAGGAGAGCCTAGAAAGAATAAAGTTAACTTTAGTGGTGCTGATGGGGATCATGAAGTGGATGAGTTTTTGGAAGGCCAACAATACGTTGTGGGTGATACAGTTGAATTGGATGGAGTTGAGCCACACAATTTTGACCCAATGGTGCTAAAGGATGCAATGAAAGAGTTATATGCAAGCACAAAGTGCACCAAACTAAGAGCAACCATACTTGTGAATCTATGCACAGTGCATAGGGTCACAAACAAATTTGTAGATGAGTTTTTTGCACTCCTTCATCAACATTTACTACTCAAACTCAATTGTTTAATGGGTAGCTATTATGCTACCAAAACATTGACACAAAAACTTGGCTTAAATTACAAGGTGATTCACACATGTGCCAAAGGGTGTATTTTATTTAGAGGGGAGCATAGTGATGATATTCATTGTCCTAAATGTGATGGGCCACATTATAAGGATGAATCAAACAAGTCGTTGCAAGTGAAAGTGTTGCGTCATTTTCCAATAATTCGTAGACTTCAAAGAATGTATAAGACACTAGCTCTTTTTGAGTTAATGGAGTGGCATTCACAAAATATAGTCCTAATGGTTTAGTGAAACACAAATGTGATTCAAAATTTTGGAAACATGTTCATGAAAAATTTCCAAATTTTGTTTTAGATCCTAGAAATGTCCATCTTGCTTTAACTATTGATGGTGTGAACCCATTTAAATTACAACGGACCACATGGTCCACTTGGCCTGTGATGTTGCTGAATTACAACATACCTCCTTGGTTGACAACCAAAAAGTTTTTCATTCTACTTGCATTGCCGATTCCAGTGAAGGATTTAATGCAACCTTTAATCGAAGAGCTTCAAGAACTATGGCTTGGAGTTGCTGCTTGTAATCTGTAGAAACCCTTGGGCTCCAAGTCATTTTCTTTAAGGGGTATTGTGCTATGGACAATCCATGATTTTCTTGGATATGATGTAATTACTAGGGTTGCACACCAAGGATTTGTTGCATGTCCCATATGTGGCCTAGACTTTAGGGGGGAACATTCTATTAAATTAAGGAAGATGGTTTATACACATACACAAAGATGGTGGCCAAATGGGCACCTATATAGATATGAAGGAATGAAGGATAATTTTACTAGGCAGTTGGAGACACGCATGAAACCTAAGGTTGTCATTGCACAAAAAAATTGAGTTGACATGGATACCAAGCTTGGAAAAATGTTGGCAACAAGGAAGGTGGTACTGGGGACCCTTCAAAACAACATGGTGTGAAGCGATGGTCTACATTATATGATCTTCCGTATTGGTACATAAGCACAATTGGAACTAGATCTTTTAAAATTAGGTCAAGTAATAAACAAATTGTAACTTCCTTGATTTTGAGAATCACAAGACATGAATTGTTTAAATTGATGCACAACCTTTGTTGTTTTGGATTTTGGTCTCTTTTGTGAAACATGATATGCACCAATTTTGTTGGACATTTGGGCCCTAGAAATCGTCCATTAGATTAAAATGAAAACAAACATTAAGGATGAATCAAATCCAAACATAGTAGTATGTTAGTAAAAATGAGTCATTTTCTATCCAAGTAGCCTTAATGCTAGTCATAAGACAGTCAATTCATGGTTTTCTAAATGCATATGTGCTAGTTTTAGTTATAGACTAGTTATTGATTGTCCCAAACATTGGCATTTATCAAACACAACAAAGACACAAATGTAGTAGATATTACCACTTGCAAAAAAGATTGTGCATTAGTTTAAGGTAGCTAAATTAATAGTTGTGTGGGTATTTTGTTTGATTACCATAGGACCTTTTGATTTGGAATACATTGGACGTTATGCATTGTGAGCAAAAATTTGCCAATAACATTTTGAAAACAAGGACTAGAGAAAGGATGATGTGAAAGTTTGACATGACTTGCGGCAAATAAGCATTAGACACAATTGTGGTTAAATAGCAAACCTAAGAAGAGGTGGGAAGATGTTGAAACCTGTTGTTGGATTTATTTTGAGCATGATTGAGTTTGATTCTTTTGCCACAACCACTCAAAAATTGAAAACCCCATTGGGATATGTTTCAAATATGGCAAAATACATCAAGAGGAATTTTTTTGGGGGGGTTAAAGTCCCATGATTACCATGTTCAAATGTAACAAATATTACCACTTGCATTGAGAGGACTTTTAATGCCAGGACCTTGCATGGAAGTGATGAAAGTTTCCAAAAATTTAAGAGGATATGCCCCAAGATTTGGAATCCAAGTGAGTTTGAATCACTTCATATTGAAGTTGCAATCACCCTAGCTTTGGTGGAGATGCATTTCCCTCCTTCATTTTTTGATATTATGACACATCTATTATATCATCTTGTTGATGAAATGGATTTATGTGGACTTGTTGCTAGTAGGTGGATGTACCCAATGGAATGGTACATGAGAACATTGAAGACATGTGCGGATCGAATATGGCAAGACTCGAGGCATCCATGGCCGAGGGTTACATTTGTGATGAATGCCTTGGTTTTGTCACTGAATATTTGCAAAGTTTTGAAGTTGTGCAACGACGTGTATGGGATGTGGATGACAAAGAAGGTGATGTTGGTGAGGTGGTAAAGGGTGTTGGGACCAAATTTGTGATGAGTCCAACCTTAAGGGACCTAGCCCACCAATGTGTACTAACCAACATATCGATTATGACACCTTTGATGGAGTAAATATGAGGCTACAAACCTTTTTTTTAAAGCTTGAACATGATTTGATTTTTATCTAGTGTTCAAATGTTTTTTCAACATTTCAATTTCTTGAAATACCATATGATGACCTATTAATATATGGACTTTGTTACTAGTGTAGGAAGTGGAAATCGGAACAAGTTTCTAACCCTAACATGCCCTCTTTCATTGAGTGGATGAAAGATGTTGTGCATGGGGTGTTGATTGATCCGAGAACCCCTAAAAATATAGATAGGGTGCATTTATGTTGTAGACCCTCTCAATTAGCTATTCAGTTCACTCGCATCAAAGCATATCAAAACCATTTTAGGGTTGCAAAAAAGTGAATTGTTACAAACCTTTGATAGTGGGATTGCTTCAATATTTGACCAACCAACTAATGATGTGACAAATGTTGCTATGCATTATGTTGGCAATTTGAAAGATATTTTTAGACTGGACTATGGTCTAGTGCATACCCCTATCAACCTTTTTAGGTGTGAATGGGTGAAACGAGAAGATAATCAAGGTAATCCAATTTATGTTCAAGATGAAGTTGGATTCCTCACAATTAACTTCTGCCACAAGTTGCCAATCATGTCTCACCCATTTATTTTCCCTTCTCAAGTAACCCAAGTGTTTTTTTTTTAATGACATTAAAAGGCCAAGTTGGAAGGTTGTGTTGAGGAAGGAGGCTCGTTCTAGGAGAGAAGTGTTTGGCATAGAAGATGTGTTCATTATGACAAGTTCAAAAAAGGTGGTTTAAATGTTCCAATCGCACTCCCTCCACCACCAAATATTTTCTCTTTAATACGAGCCATTGAGTTGTGAAACCAAGATCATTTTTTAGCATGTGCCAAATTTTGAGATGATAATTTTGGGTTCATGTTTTGGCATTTTATTTGGAATATGTACTAAATGGAATGATTTTGAATTTTACACATTTTTGCATTGTTGGATTGTGTTCATTAGTCACCTTGTTTAAATTCTAGTAGATAATTTTTTGAAGTGTCAATCTTTTTTTTAAAAACCATTAATAGGATCTAGTATCAATATTGTATATTGGATTAAGTAGATTTTTTGTCAAATTGTCACAAGGAAATCAATGTTACTGGATTTATATCAATTTCCAATTGAAGACTCTTATCTTAATCCATTTCAAAATAGAAACAAGTCATTTAATAATCTTTCCTATGTTATTAGGATGAAAGTAAAATTGTCATGTTTTGGTGTCATTTAGTTGTCATATAAGCATGCAATATTATAATGCAAATCCATGTCACAAAATCCTATAGACTTCACAAGTACCCATTATTAAATCAAAAGTCATTTTGTAGACATAATTCCATGCCATGTATAATACAATTAATATCTAATCAATTTTGTCACCTTTATGGATATATGACATCTGGAATTTCCATGTTATCTTTTTAAATATTTAATGAACCAATTGTAGATAGAATGAATGAAAAATGGTTGACAAGAACATAATGAAGAAAGTTCATCAATGTTATCACATTCGTGAGTCATATTTAAGTTGTACATATGACTATGACTACCTACATGTTGGAAATCAAGTTATTTTTTGTAATTGCAATCATTTATATAACTATTGAGGACACATAGTCATTTGTTGACTAGTTACAAATGACAAGATTTCTTTTAGTGAACATTAGCTAGAACTTTGATCTGTCATATTTGAAATTCTTAGATAATTGTACAAATCATTTTCCAACTTGCACATAATAATTAAATGTTTAGATAATTTGGAGTAAGAAATTCCATATTTCTTTTGATAAGTTTAGGTAAGTTTTTTTGGATAGATTCAACATATTTTTAAAATTAAAAATATTTTTTCTTGCAAAATTGGGACATCTAGTACATTAAACAAATTTCTTTTCTATCCATTAGGAAAAACAATTGAGACATTTTCCTTATCCATTATTTTATGATTTGAATTGTCATTAAGATACAAAAATTATTTAAAAAAACTTTTTGTACATGTGACTTGAAATAAATACGATGAAATATCATGTGTTTTATTACATTAATATCAAGAAACCAATAATTATAAATTTTCTGGTTTTGGAAACAATAGCAAAAGCATATTACACTTTTTTTTGTATTAATTGCATTCATTTTTAAATCTCTTTTAACAACAATGTGTTTTCAACTTTCTTTTTGTAGTACATGACCAACTTTTTTACAATAGAGGCATCATAGCTTCCTTCTCCCCAATCATGTTGCAAAAAAATTAGGCCCATCAAATTCTTTGAAATGCTTGAACTTGATGTGTTCATTGATATATGTAACCTTATTTCCTATAAGCAATATAGCTACCAAATCTAATCAAAAACCTAGATTCTTCACAAGAGTCTATTTTTAGAACAAGTATGTTATGAAGTTTTATAAGTAGTTGTTTTTGGTAGAATTATGGTATGAATTTATGTTATGAACTTCACAACTATTTGCATTTCAAACAAGTAAGTAAAATGCTAATTGTAATAAGTTGAAATTTGAAAATTTATTCATGATAGTGAAAGATTATAAATTATCTTTGATCATTCAAGTACAAGCATTCAATTTATACTAATTATGATAAGTTTTGTTGTGACTTTATACTTACTTGCATCCAACGTTGACAAATTAATTTATGAGTTTATTGTACTATTTGTGTATTGAATAATGCACCCTATCTTGTTGAGTTGTCTTCTTAAAGCCATTGAAAGACTTATATAACTTGTAGGCATACTCCTTGTTAAAGTCATCATGTTGTCCTTATCATTGACAAGTGATTCAACCATTGACAATTACTTTAGTAAGGATTGAAAAACATGAATATGGTTTGTTATCATTTCATCCTCCCTCATTTTAGTGTGACAAGTTTGTCATAGAAATACATCTTAGTAATTGAATCTTGTGTTCAAACTCTGTTAATTCTTCCTAGGCCTCTTTTGATGTTTGAAAAAAACTATTAATTTTTTTCATGACAAATTTTTTACTATTGTGAAAAAGTTCATCTTTCTCTCATCCCATTCAATTTTCATGCCAACTCTTATCCCTATGGTTGGTGGTTGTGCAACTTGTTTTCTTGGAATCAATGGAGGAGAGAAATTGGCTTCATCAATGTACTGCCATTCATTACATTCACAAACTTTTTTCAACTCGTTGTAGTAACTTAATCAATGTTTACATGCATGAAAATTTGTATCATTGAATTTTGTTACATTCTGAAGGTGAATTGTTTTATTTGAGACATTTCAATTTCTTTCTCATTCTTTAACACTCTTTAAAATTTGCCATCATACAAGAAAAATCATGTATGTACATGAAAAAATAAATGAGAGAAGTGATGAATTAATTTGTTGTCAAGCTCTAAAAGCACTTACAACGTTTTTACAATGAGAAGTTGTAGCCCTTTGGAGAGGTATGTCCTTTTAAGACTATACAATCCAAAATTGGATTCCAACTGCTTATAAAGTTCAAGTTATAACCCGATAACCATTCTGGTAGTGCTCTTGGTGTTGAAAGAGTCATGAACTATTCTCACCCATTTACATAATCAAATGTTCAAAAGAAATAAGATGAGTGTTGATTAGTTCTGTGCTTCCACTTGGTTCCCAAGAATTGGACTGAAAGTTCAACTTTGGAAGAGGTACAAAACTTGAATCACACCATGTGACTAACCTCTTGCTAGAATCAGACCTGAGATTGGAGTGTGTAACTAGCGGCCTCCTCTTGAAACAAAGTCTAGATCTTGACCTCGCACCGACATATGTTTTTTTATTAGTGATGAAATGATGTCAAATTCCTCTCATGAAACAATTTACGTACAAATTTCAGAGGTTTTTTGTGAGACAAAAAATCTCCAGATGGCAAAGTGAACAAGTCTCATCCTTCACCAAACTTGCCTGCACATTCCACATTGTTTTGTGTTTCTAGCCATCTGTACTAATACTGTTCACTTACTTTTGAGTTGTGAAACAACCAGCTGCTTGATACAACTGCTTACTGGAATGCTGCAGATCCTCTTTACACATGTTCCGGTCTTCAGGGAAGTAAGTAGCACGTTGTGGACAGCTGAAGGCAAGTACATTTGAGTTCAGTAGTGTTTTAAAATTGTTCACCCACACTGGTACTAAGCTTACACAATTTCAGAACTCAAGCTGAGTGAATGTAAGTGGTCACTGGGAACTAGATAGGACTTCTGTTGTCTTGGTTAATACCCAATGAGAGGAGTGGGGCTGTTTTCAAAATAAGTGCCTTCCCAATGTGGGAGGCAAGGGGTACTTCTTTTGAGAAACCTCCTCTCGCTCCAAGGGTATTACCCTATGCAAAGCACTGGAATTTATTTTGTTTCCATTTTGTCTCGCGATACTTGCTTGATATCACAAGAGAAACACAAAAAAAGAAGAAGCAGGGTGATTCAAAAAGCAAAATGCTCACAAGAGCAACCATTTCATTTTTCAAGTGGAGAGCAGATTCCATCTGATAATGTGCCATCCATATACACTAAAAAACTTCTGCTGGAGCTTTATGAATAACCTTAAACCACTTGAATCCGAGGTCTAGGAATTTGAAGAATCGCTATGTAAAAGTGGTACCTCATGTTCGCCTCAAAATTTTTATAAAACTAGCTGGAACCAAAAACAAATGGTCTCTTGGAAACCAGGGTAAGAACAAGTGTTTGGTGATTCTTTTGATTTTCACAATAACCTCCAATTCCAGTTTTTTAAACAAAAAATCAGAATAATACAACCTTTCGTTTTGGGTCTTTTACATTTATGTGCAATAAAGAACCTCCAATTCTGAGGTCTTGAAAATTTTCAAAGAATCAAGTGGGTTTCATGAAAGAACTGGCAGAGAATCAACAGTTTAAGGTAGGTTCTTTGAACTGGTTCTCTGATTTTTGGGAAGCCCGGTTATTAAGACTCGAAACTGATGCTATGCTTTGTGAGAACCGGTGGTCAAGAGTGAGACCCAGCTGCTCTTGGATGTTTGAGAAATGCTGATCAAGGGTATCTATATACTCTACCCTTACTCACTGGTTTCAGATTCATTCCAAAAAGAGAGAACCTCCCCAGTCCCAGCACTAGTACTAAGTAATAACCGGTATCAATAAATGTTCCCAAGCTCGAGCCTGTGTTGTACAAATTTGAAAATCATTACCCTTGACCTTTGTAAAAAGGTGCGGTGTAATGTTTGAAAATATGAACGCACATGCAATGGTGTCTAGATTAACTTAATCTAGTGTCAATGACTTTGGAACACTTGCCGTAATATATTTCACCACTTACAGCATAATCCATTTCTGAATTTTCACCCAAGTACTCTCATCAATAAAGGAAACCCTATTTGTAATTCTGTAATCAACAAAGGACTCTCACAAAGTAAGCTTCCTGAAACCCAAATAGGAAGTTATCAAAAAATGGTAAAGATAATAGACACACATCAATGATCAACCCAGTGATCAAACATTTTGTCTACATAATAGAGACATCCGTAAAGTCAGGAAAAGACAGCACCAGTACCCTGAGTTTGGTCATACACAGGGTGAGATTCAATAAAAACACCTGCCAAAAAGTACATTAGCATCCAACGGGGCGTGAAACTCAGAAAACCAACAATTTCGATGGTTCCTGAGTTTCACCCTGTCTTTCTTTTTTCCTGAGCGGCTCCACTGCTACTACGTGGATGTTCGCTGCTCCTACCTTTACAGGTAATATAATTCCTCTCGACCCTTGTGCATTAAATGCCGAGATTAGCATTTCATACTGAGATTTAATAAAATTTCCTTACTTTATGAATCCCACTAAAAGAGAGGTTAGGGAGTGAAAGGAGGCCCAAAGACAGGGTGAATTTGCAGATACCTCTAATGTCATTCAGTGACTACCTCATGTTGAAATAGCAACACATATTTCGTACACAAGATGATGGCTTCTACCTTGAAGGTATGCTTAGTATCTTCCAGGGGGCCCCTGCATTTTGCTTTTGCTATTGATGTTGGTATTAGGTTCAAAAAACAAAAAGAAGAACAATTTAAGAAGTGTAAAATTTCTATTACTAGTAGGCCAAATTATGAGTGTACTTCAAATTGACCACTTAAAACTAACCCATTTGTTGCAAGAAGCCCAAAAACCATACTAGTGGGTGGGGGGCAATGGAGGGTGGGACGCTCAACAATGCCTACTCAAACCACTGGGTTGGAAATGTGTGTAAAAGAAATAATGTGTGGTTAAAGCTATGTTGAATAAAGGTTCAACACAATTACAAAGTGGTGAAGTAAATTGTGGTGCATGTCTAACATGAGTGGGGTTGTAATTGTAAGGCTTTGCTCTAGTGCACGGTCCACCACAACAACAATAATTCAGTGTTTTGTAGTATGGTTTCATCAGATCTGACAGTCCTAGTTCTATGCCCATGTGCGTAAAATGCATTGGATTGTTATCATTGCAACCCCGGAGCAGTGAGGACTGCCATGGTAAACAAAAGAAAGAGCTAACCTAGTATGAAATGCTAACCCTATTTTCTATGTCATGCCACATGTCTCTCAAGTCTCTACAAAACATGCAAAAAGGTTTTATTTTTTCATTAGAAAATGCACTAGTTGATAGTATTACTTCTTATATTGTGTGTGTGTGTGTGTGTGTCCATGTTGTATTTTTCCCCTTTTCAATTATACGAGTGTGAACCCTGTGCCTAATGCACAGGTGTGTGCCACCTAGGATGCCACCTAGGTGCTTCAGTTACCCACTTACCTTGGGGTTAGACCCCTCTGTGGAGTCCAGCAAAATCTGGCATGGGGCCTTCTGCTTCAC
>Ga0116227_10005430_pt1 | contig 26828 bp, 30 predicted proteins | sample S1TSphgellanicum_FD_89693 | JGI IMG/M metagenome (GOLD analysis project Ga0116227, IMG submission 89693) | Host-associated microbial communities from peat moss isolated from Minnesota, USA - S1T2_Fb - Sphagnum magellanicum MG | ecosystem: Host-associated > Plants > Peat moss > Unclassified...
AATTTTTTAAAACAAAACCCACAACCCCCCCCCCCCCCCCCCCAATTCCCAAAATATAATTTGTTATAATTCTTCAACCTTTTTAGCCAAAAAAAAGTGAAAGGCAAAATTTCAATTTCTTGTAGGAAAAAAAAAGCAAACAAAAGAGGAAAGGGTTGGGTGGGAGCCTTGGCGGGGTGGGGGAGGGGGAGGTGCATATTAACTAAGTTGGTTAAGGAAGAAAAAACAAAAGAAAACCTAGTTTGACCAAACCCAACTACCTACTTCTTCACCTACCTACCTATCTACTTAGCAACAGACCTAGACCCCCCCCCCTCCCGCCCCCAAAGGTACCTAGTTCCCAGAAAATTCAGTTTTCCTTGCCATATTTATAGATCACAAGTCCACATCCCCTAACCATCCACCATCGCTACTACCACTACTCCAATTACTAGCACTACTAGTCTTGTTCTCCCCCCACCGGTGTCTATTGCATGACTCGCATTCTATTGTCAGTTAAGCATCGATTCACAAGGAGTTGATGATGAATCAAGAAGAAGCAAGGGAATGAATGATCATGCAACAAAGTTAGTTAGTTGGAGCAAACAATGCCTTTTGGTTCTTTGATTTGAGCGAGAGAGAGAGAGAGCTTGCAATTGCAACAACAACAACAACAACAACAGCTTGGGAACCAGACTAGCAGCTTGGGATCAATTGAGCTTGGGAAAGGGAAGTAAGTAGTGGACTCCAGATCCTCTGCAACAAACTACCTGCAAAAAAATATTTTTTGGGGAATTTGGTCGCACTTGGTATCGTGAAGGAGCAGGAGGAGGAAGAGAAGGAGAACGAGAGGGCCCCATTGTGGAGTTTTTTTTTGTTTTGGGTGGGTGAGAATGGGACCGTGGAGATCGGTGGCGGTGGCGGAGGTTCTCGGTGTTGTTGGATTTGTGGGTCTGGTGCTCACCAGTTCCGTAGTGGTGGCTAATGAGGATGATGGTGTTGTAGCAAGTGTCTTGTCCAGCAGCAGCAGCTCCTGGTTGAACTTCACAACCTTGTTGCAAGCTTTGTTTGTTGCGGTTGTGGTTGGGATTGTGGTGGTGAAGCTCAGAGCACCCAAGCTGAAGCTACCTCCTGGACCCCTTGCTTTACCCATTGTTGGCAACTGGCTGCAGGTAGGTAGAGAAAGAGGAATGATTCTAGTTCTGAACTCTCCCACTCCCTCCCCCTCTTCTCTTTTGTTTTCTTCCTCTTTTTAAAAAATTTCCATTGGTTTTCTTGCTTGCTTGTCTCTCTTTTTCTTTTTTTTGGGTTCTTTTTGTTCTTTTTTGCCCCTTTTTTGGTGGGTAGTTATTTCTGTGTTAGATCTCAGATGTGTGTTCATGTGTGTGTTTTTTCTTACGAAGATCATGGGTGGGGGAGAGTCATGGAGGAAGGAGTGGATGGGGGCACGAACTTTACTTCTTGGTTGTTGTTTTTGCAGGTAGGGGATGACTTAAACCACAGGAATTTGTCGGAATTGGCACAGAAGCATGGGGATGTGTTCATGCTGAGGATGGGACAGAGGAACTTGGTGGTGGTTTCCTCCCCGGATTTGGCCAAGGAAGTGCTTCACACACAGGGAGTTGAGTTTGGATCTCGCACCCGCAATGTGGTCTTTGATATCTTTACTGGAGATGGTCAAGACATGGTGTTCACAGTCTATGGGGAGCATTGGCGAAGGATGAGGAGAATCATGACAGTTCCCTTCTTCACCAACAAGGTGGTCCAGAGCTCACGCTTTGCATGGGAGGATGAGACAAACCATGTGATCAAAGATTTGAAGGCAATGCCCGAAGCATCGACCACAGGAGTGGTGATTCGCAGGCGGTTGCAGCTCATGATGTACAACAACATGTACAGGTTGATGTTTGATTCCCGATTTGAAAGTGAAGATGACCCCCTGTATGTGAAGCTCAAGGCTCTCAATGGAGAGAGGAGCCGACTTGCACAGAGTTTTGAGTACAACTATGGTGACTTCATTCCCATCCTTCGCCCATTCCTCAAGGGCTACCTGAAGGTCTGTAAGGAGGTCAAGGATCGACGACTGGCTCTGTTCAAGGAATTCTTCCTTGATGAGCGCAAGTAAGCTCAAGATTTTCAGTCCTAGGGTTTGTTGTTGCCAGTATCTAATAATCTTGGAGGTCAGTTTGTTTATAGTTTTGAAAGCTCGAATTTCAAGCAGATAGGTACATGCAGACTGGAATTTCATATTCTCCTGGAAATTCTGCTGTACTCTAACCCTTCACTCTTTGAAACTGGCACATGCAGGAAGATGTTGAGTGTTTTGGGCCCAAAGGCACAGTCTGAGAAGTGTGGAATGGACTATATTCTTGATGCACAGAGCAAAGGAGAGATTAACGAAGACAATGTCCTTTACATTGTGGAGAATATCAATGTTGCAGGTATGTACATCTCTCTCTCTCCCTCTCTCTCAGTGGTTGCCAGTCAATGTCCCCTTTTGAATGCTCCTCATGGACTTTGTGCTGTAGTTGCTGTCTATATAGTGCATACAAGAATCTGATGTGCCTCCTCCTCCTGTACACTCTCATCTCTTGGACATTTTCATGTGGACATTTTCATGTTCTGCAACTGCAGCTATCGAGACAACCTTGTGGTCTATCGAGTGGGGCGTGGCAGAGTTGGTGAACAATCCTGAAATCCAAAAGAAGATCCGTGCTGAATTGGACAACACTCTTGGCAAGGGCAACTTGATCTCAGAGCCAGACACTTACAACAACAAGTTGCCATATCTCACTGCTTTTGTGAAAGAGATTATGAGGCTTCACATGGCAATCCCACTCCTCGTGCCCCACATGAATCTCCACGATGCCAAGCTTGCAGGATATGACATTCCAGCTGAGAGCAAAATCCTGGTGAATGCATGGTGGATTGCAAACAACCCCAAATACTGGGACCAACCAGAGAAGTTCATGCCAGAGCGTTTCTTGAATGCAAACATTGAGGCTAATGGCAATGATTTCCGTTTTCTTCCCTTTGGAGCTGGACGACGCTCTTGCCCAGGAATCATCATCGCCATTCCATTGCTTTCCATTGTGCTTGGACGCTTGGTGCAGTCATTCGAACTTCTTCCTCCTCCAGGTGTGAAGCAGGTAGATGTCACTGAGAAGGGTGGACAATTCAGTCTTCACATTGCAACACACTCAACAGTCGTGGTCAGGCCAATTGCATGATTTCTCTTGCAGTGTCACATGCTGGCGTGGTGCACTACACCTCCTCAGGTCCTCCTCGGGCTCATATAAGTACTAGAAGGAGGAAAAAACATATTGTGCATCTTCTTTTCATACAAAGTGTATATGTCCTCATATTATATTAAGCTAGCTAGAGAAAACTTTACAACAAGCATGCAGGGGTGTCCTTGATAGTCGAATCAACTCCTTGAAATCTGCTACTCCTGCCAAAGAAAAATTGTCAAAGCATATTCCACCCACTCACGTTCTTATCTGTTGGATCATTGTTGAGCTCTTCAGAATTCCTAGATCCTTAAAACTGGAACCTATATATTAGCCATTCTCCAGAGTCAAGGAGAGGCCGAGGGGTTAATTTCTGCTTACAAGGCTTTTGCATTGTTTCAAAAAACTACTATTGTTCTGCAATGTATTATTCCAATCATAAGCTGATTTTGGGTTTTCTTCAAGCTGGACTGAGTCTTCTTTGCAATAGTTTGCTTGGACCCAATGATATGTTTTTCTCTTTCTCCCTCTTCCCCATTTACTCCTTTTTCTTTTTGTGTGTAATCTCTCATGTACTTTCTGTTCATGGAATGAGGAACTGAATCCATTTCTGCTATTTCTCATGCATCCCATGTGTTGTTTGTGACCAATGGATTCTTTTGACTTACTCATTTGTTATAGGGAACCTTTGGAAGTAAACTAGAGGGGCATTATTGCATAGGATTCAGATGCAGTAGTGCACTTTGACATGAAGAATTTTTTTTTTGTCTTTTGTAAACACAAAAATTCTCCAGAGGCTGGATACCTGTGGAATAGGATTAACTCCGGGCAATTGACACTATGAAACTGAGGGATCCAATTGGGAGTTGGGGACATGAAAACTTTCACTAAAACTGCAGCAACTGTGTGGTCAGATTGATGATCTTTGCTTCCCAAGAGTGGTGGAGGAGTTCATGACAGTACAAAATGTGTCTTCATTATTATACCTTGTGCAAAATATCAAACTGACATGAACAACGTGGGGCTCACCACCAAGGTCCAGTTTGTAAAGTTCCTGCATGCATCAAGAAATGCAGCTGGCCTTCCTTGTAGAATTCAAGCAGCCCAGCAGCCTGTGAACTATGGATATGAAGAAATTATTGCATCCAGAAATTGTTTGACACATATGACCACCACCACCACCACCACTTCTTCTTCTTCTTCTTCCTCACTATGATCAAGCCACGATTGTTTTGCAGCTCTAGGACCTGATCATGAGAATGAATAATTTTTTGGCCATATGAATGAATTCCTCCAGAAATCAGCAATTAACTGCTAATCTTGGAACAAGCGTCAGCTGATCATTGACACCCAAGAGAAAGAAATATTCATGATCTCTAGCACTAAGTATTTAATGTTTGTTTCTGAACTCTTTTTGCACCCCATTGTTATAGAATTTGCACATGGCAAAAAATTCTTTTGTTTCTTTGGAGTAGGCGGTTGAATTTTCTGTATATCCTTTATTGTTGCAAAATTTGCACTTGGCAAAAATTTCTTTTGTTTGTTTCTTTGTGTAGGTGGTTGAATTTTCTATGTATTCCTGATTTATTTATTTTTGGTTGCAGATATAAATACGAGGAAATAAATTATTTTATTGGCAACAACATCCCAGAACAGCTTGGAAATATTTTCACACACACACACAGAGCAGGAAGAATATATTTCCAAGCTGCTGTTGCTGCCGTTTGTCGCCGCTGCTTGCTTGTGATTTTCATCGCTTGGGTTCTTCTTCCGGCCAGCTGCTGCACCCAATACTGATCATGTAAGAAGATACGCTTTCTTCTGTTTTCTTTCTGTCTATTTGTTTGTTCGTTTTTGAGGTTTTTTGTTTTGTGGTGTGTTTGTTTTGTTGTTGCTGCAATCGAATATTTGCTTCTTAAGCCGTGGCTGAGGATAGAAACGTAGGCACATGAAGACTCTACTGGCCAACAGCAGGTTGAGAACGAGAGCGATGGCAATTTAGGGTTTTGGGGGGGTCTTCTTGTCAGCATCCTCTGACCCTTCTCTTGCTCTATTTTCATTAGTCTGGTGATTACCAATTGGACAGAGGGTGGTTTTTTCCAGTGTAGGACTGGTATTGGATTTTTAACATACCCATCTGGTATGGGTATTTGATCTCTCTTTTTTGAAATTTGTATATCATGGCAGTATGGGTATTGGGGGTGAAAATGAGAAAACTCGTACCAGGTGGTATCAATATGTACAAAGTTTAACAATTTTCACACAATGGTATGAGTATCATGGTATTGAAATGTGTGATACCAAAGGGGTACATAGGTAGCAATATGAATATGTTGATTCAATGTGTGATGTCACAAAAAAGAGCAACTTTTTGCATAAGTTGAAAGGAAAAAATCTTTAATGAACCCTTAAAACAAAAACCAACAAAACACTAGTCACAACAAAATTGATTTGTAAATGTCCCAAAATCATCATAAATGCATCGTTGATCAAAGGCTAAGGCTACCAAGTTGGAAAAAATTAATTTTATTAATATTATTATCAGAGGCATAAAATTAATAAAATTCGTTTGCACATGTAGATCCCAAGTTGGGAAAAAAATCATCATCACTTGATAAGTCATATACAATAACTAGCAAAACTATTATGACAACTTTGATTTGAAGAGGCCTTATATTCATCATTAATACATGATTGATTAGAGGCAAAGGCAACTAAGCATTAAAATTAATAAAATGAATTTGTGCAAATAGGTCCCATGTTGGGAAAAAAAATCATTACTTGATAAATCATATAAAGTAACCGACAATAAGCATTACAACACATTTGATTTGAAAAGGTCCCAAATTCATCACTAACACATCAACTAATCAGAGGTTAAGGCTAGGTTAAGCATAATCAAATACAAAACTTAATATGCAAGTTCATAAGTCCCAAGTCAGAAAAAAATCATCACTTGATGACACATAAAACATGGTACCAAGTACCAACACAAGCACTACAAATTATTTTGATTTGCAAAGATCCTAGAATTATCACAATTGTGTGAGACATTGTATCAAAACCTCAATGTGCTACGAACTTGGAAAAAAAAAATGGTCACTTGATTAATCAAATAAGTTAACCAACCGGAGCAACACCTAATATTTGATCAACAAAGGTCCAAAAACTTGCAACAATGTATATCATTGATCAAAGGTTCATGGGCCAAACACAATCACAAATGTTTTTAAAAACATAGCCAAGACCCTTGAGATGGAAAAGAAATCAACAATTGATGAAAAAAGGAGGTAACAAGTAACCTACAGAAACACTAGGAGAGGATTTCCAACCTAAATGAACATGAAATCACAAAGTTATTTTACTCGTCCTCAAAATAACCTTGTTCCTAAAGTTCTTTTCATGTTCATTAAGTAGTTTGTCTTCTACACAAAAAAACTCAGTGATGCCTTCTTTAGTCAATTTGCAATTTTTTTGTGCATCGTTAGGCCAATTTTTGTAAATCATCTCCAAGGCATCCAAAGTATCAAGACCTAATCAACAACGTTGTAAATGAGTCAAAACACTAGCAATGCTAAAAATGCGTTCAATTTTGATTTAGTTTCTTGGAATTCCAAGGATTTGTTTTGCCAAGAATCCAACATTTGGGAATTGGGATTCATGTGTCTTCCACCAAGCAAGAGGACTTTTCAAGTCTTCCTCTGAAACTACAATTTGACAAAATAAAGACAACTTGGATTTCAACAAGCCTTCACGGGTTTCTTTTGTGCATGCCAGTTCACCAAACAACGAATCATCGAGAACAAGTGGATTTGGAAGAGGTGTTTGCAAGTGGCAAGGATAAAAGGACTTGAAGACCACAACTAAAAGTGGAACCAAATTTTTTTTGTCATACTCCACTAAAACCTGAGCTCTATGCTTCCTAATCAAGTTTGCCACACATTTTAAGCCCTTATATCTAGGGTCTAACATGAGCACCATCATGTTATGGGCCATGGTTGCATCAAATTGAATGCAAAATGCAAGAAAAGGTTGTAAGACATGTAAAGATTATGATGCCATCTTGCCATACAAAATTTCTAGCTTTGCATCAAACTTTCCACAAGTCAAAGGAAGAAAAATAGATGCCCTAGAATTGTACTCAACTTGAAGCTTAATGCTAATGGAAATTGCAACATAAAGAGCATCAAACAACAACTAGTAACCTCTAGTGTAGTTGAGAACACATTGTTTAACAACTAGGTTCAAGATTTCAATCACTACCCTTGCAATGGCCCAAGTTGGACCAAATACAACACGGGCTTGTAAATGCAAAAATTGACAACTTGTAATAAATCATGATGGCACGGGCATACTCTAATGTCTCCTGGAAAAGTACAACTTTTGAAACAAACTTGGTTTTCACAAGGGTCTTCAACTTTCTTGGAGGCAAATTTGCTTCTCAATAAGCAACTTCCCATTCTTACATCCCTTTGCCTGACTTTTTTGTCTAAGTGATGGTTTTTTGTAGGGTAGATTGGGCATCTTTCAAAGAGACCTCCTTCATGCCTTGACAAACCTTTTTTTTCATTTGTAGCATACTGGCAAACCTTCAACAACACATGTCCAAAACATGTGCCACAAAAGGGCTTCTCCAATTGAAAAACATCACAAGACGCAACAATGGACATGGTAAAATTCAAGGTGGCTAAATTCTTGCTTTCTTCCTTCACACAAGCCAATACCTTGTTGGTCAACTATAATTTAGTGGAAAGAGGCTTCATAAGCCCTACCAATGCAATTCCATTAGTATTTGTATCCTCAAAAGTCGATGGTGACATGGCAAGGTACCCAATCTTGATCAAAAAAGTTCACAATGAGTGCAAAGGTGTCAAACCCAATTCAATTCATCCATAAGTTGAATGTGATAGAAATTGTATCACATTGTGCCAGTGCAAGTAAAACATATTGATCCATGCACTTAGCAAGCATAAAAGGTATGTGTTATTTGACAAATTATTTCCAAGTAGGAAAACAAATTTTACCATTTTGCGACGTGACCAAGCATTGTAACCAAAAAGATTCCACTATAGATAGTAGCACATATCCATTCACAATGAATAGAACTAGGTTTTCAATGAGGACTAGCTAAGGGGGATTAGAACTTTTGTAAGGTCAAGTGTTCGAAAAAAAATTAGATATTGTAGAAGGCACAACTTGTTTGCACTTCTTGTTCTTCTCACGACTTGAACCGGAAGCTTCATCTTCATTCTTATGATGCAAAGCATATTTGGCAACAATGGCCTTATGCTCATTGTCAATGTGTTTCTTTATGGAGGTGATGCCATGCGTTGGATTTTAGGTGAAAAGGCCCTTGTGCTCATAAATGGTGTTGTTTAAACTTTGAATTTGCTCGGTGACATGGCAAATAACGCACTTCATGGTTTGTGATGCCCCCAACAAAACTTTTCAAGAGGGTTATTTAAGACCAAAAAAACCCACATTATGGCAGTGTAGTGGTTTGTGAACCAAAACTTCATGTTTGCCTCTAACTATTGTAGTTGCACTCTCTAGATTGCTTCTTCCTTAACGGATAGGACTTCCACTCAAGTTTCTAAAGTTTGAAACATGGAGTTTTTTGTACATCATGTGTTTAACCCTTCAACATCCCAAAATTCATTAGTTGTGATGAACTCACCTATAGGATCCATTTCACCATGTACCCAAACTTGACTTGAGGATAACACTCCTAAGAACTAAAACCTAAAAGCCCATGCACAAATCTTGAAACTAGTTGATGACTTGCGACTCAAGCACCATCATTGCCAACATCACAAAAACAATGAGTGAACACCACAACAATGACACCAACCACCATATGATCATAATGATGCACACACAAATCGATGTTTTGTAAGAATATTGAACTTAAAACATGAAGAATGAAAAATATTGAGTGGTAGTAGTTAACAATGTTTGTTTTATGTTTTTCCACCTTATATATCACTATTAAGCTTATGGAACAAGGAACCATGCACATTGAGGCACCTAGTGGACTTACCTCTTCTTCTATAACATTAGATTTCCAAGCTCAATTTTTGCACCACACCACCCACATTGAAGAGCCACCATCAGTTCTAATGTAACAACTTCCTGCCATGTTGAAAAACAACATAGCTTACAATTTACAACTCACACCTTACACCCTATAAAAGTTAATATTCATACCAAGGCATCGATGCTCATAAATAATTGTGTACGAATATAAATCAAGGTACTTAAAATGTTGTTACCAGTTGGATCTGGTATGAGTCGAGGTGTCCAACTTTCACATACCATAGCAATATGATTTCAACTATAATATAATGAACAAACCATACCCAATTGGTTAGGTATTTTCATATTCATATTGATACTTGAGTTGATATCCGAATGCAACTTATATACCAATCCAACACTAGTTTTTCCCCATGAATGGGTACATGTCAAAGGACCTCTTCTAAGGCCCTTGGCATGTGTGGGGATCAGATCAAGGTGTATGCATTTTGATATGGGGATTAAAGTTCAATGTTTCTTCTCCTCTACCAAGCCTTTTTTTTTCCCTAAAAAAAAGTCCTTTCTTTGTGTGCTAAAAATAATGCAATTTTGTTTATAGTATTTATTTCCATGAATGTAAATCACCATTTGCAATGCTAAGTTATGGAATGGGAGGTGGGTTTTGAGAAAGAGGAAACTAAAAAAACAAGATTTGATTGTGGCTACTATGCAAATCATTTAAAAATCTCTATGGTTTCTGATAATGATTCTAGGTTGTTGGTTTTGTGAATGAGAGATAATGGAGCTTGCAAAGGACCAACTTGGAATGTGTTTGATGCTAATGCATTTTTGTTTAGTCTTCATGAAATGTCCTCCAATTTGGGAGCTATATATGTTACTAAGTGCTTATACTTCAACTGATTTCAAGGCTAATGAGGCTAAAGAAACTACTGCTGAATAAGCTCTTGAGAAGAGATAGTAAAAGTTGAAGAAGAGGAAGAGGTAGTTGATTTAAAACTTGAGGTTGAAACATTATGCAAGCCAAGATCTGTAAAGCAATTGCTCTCATATTAACTAGGGCTATAAACCAAATGTTTTTAGGGTGTAATTCTGATTACATGCAGTGACATTCTTCATTTTCACCTCATAAATTGGCATTGATAAAGGTGTTGGTGCCCAATGTACATGAGTTAAAGCCATTATGGGGATGGATATAGACTTGTGAAAAGCATGTGGAAGAGAAGGAAGAAGGAAATCAAAAGCATCACACTGGCCAATTATTTGATTACTAGGGTTGCATTGATAAATGTGTGGGTTCTTTTTCATCTAATATATTTATGTTCTCTGAATATGGCTAACAAAAATGGATCTAAAAAATGTCGATAAATTTGTGAGTTCTTTATGGCCTAATATATTTATGTTTCTCCAAGTATGGCTATGGAAAATGGATCCAAATAATGTTACCATGAATGCAAATCATATGTGACAAAAGGGATTATCTTAACAAAACGCACTTTCACAAAGTGCATGGGGTCCCCAATGCAAGCATTCACTATTCTAATGAATGAAAAATACAAGGATAATTATAACATCCATTCAGCAGTATCTATGAACACATTATCTATATTCTTCATGTATTGCATATGTATACAAATATGGATGAATGTAGATGAATGAAATTCACCCATCATTGTTGCAAACCATCCATCTATTCATATGGATGTCATTCATCCATTTTGAAATAAGGTCCATCCAATCTAAATAATTTTACTACTCACATGTCAATATCATACTAGATTCATAAGAATCATATATATATATATATATATATATATATAAGGGTGGAAATAAATTACACATCATAATATAAAATTTGCAGTGATTATTCCAAAAGATGACAAATTTTTATTGGAAAAACTTCATAACAAAAGTAAAATTTTCAATAATGTGATATGAACCATGCTTTTCATGTATTATCAATTTTGTAAATGTGAAATTTTTGCTTAAGCTAATATAAATTTGTCATGTATGTCAATGTCATGGAATTCATTCATTTGAATGTCATACACGACTTATAATAAACTTGCATTTAACTGTTAGTTTAGTTTTAGTTCACTTTTAATTAATGTTTAAGTTCATTTTCAATTAACTTTTAAATCACTTTTAGTTAAGTCCTAATTCACTTCTAATTGATTATTAATTCACTTTTAGTTAAAATTTAATTTATTTGTAGTTCACTTTCAGTTCACTCTTAGTTAAGTTTTAATTCACTTTTAGTTAAATGTTAATTCACTTACAGTTCACACACTTGTGCACATGGGCACACATGGGTGAACATAGGTCACATGTAAATTGAAATTTTTTGAAAATTTTTTTGAATTAAATGCCTAATTGGTATAAATAGAGGTAAAATTCACCATTATCTTTAGTCTTGTCAACACTAATTTTGGGTAAGTTTTCTTATCACAACTTTGTTCTATTCATGTTTTGTTTTTGCAACAAAATCTTGTTGAATTATTGTCTTACACTTTTCGTGTTCTTGTCTTTCTTTTCTTGTTTTTCTTATTTCACAATTTGGATTTGAGATTAAGCATGCCCTTGTCTTTGTCTTGATTAGAAAATCCTGTAAACTTAGTTATTTTCATGCCCATGACAATATCAACAATATAAACTAATAAATCACCCTAGCATGTAAACTCATAATCAATATATTGAAAGTTTAAATACTTGAGTTGAAATTTGACATGTAAAATGTGGCAAATTTATTACCCATAAATGACATAAACAAAATTTTCCATGTGCATGGTATTAATTGAACACATTATATGCATGAAGTTGAACATGTAGATTTAGTTCACCATATTCATGAATTCAATGATATGAATGAGATTAAAGAAACCATTAAAATTTTGAAGAATTTTGTACCATTATTCATTTTTTGTGAATTGTATGTATGTAAAAAAAAAAGGCCAAAAATGGTGCAAACAAAAATCTAGATCATAGTATAACTTGTAAAATCTTTATTCCAATGGATGACAAATACATTGAGAGAATTTTGTAATCAAAGTCAAATTTTGAACAATGTGATATCAACCTATAATTAATATGTAATATTACCATCATGGTGAAAATCCTTTAAGGCGTACCACACATGATGAAAAGGGCTTAATCTTTATTACAATCCTTTTTCCCCCCATATTTTGATCCCCATAACAAATAATGAGTCAAAAGTTGTTAAAATTTTCAAAATGACTATATCTGAGACCATTACAATTATTGATTCCATTATAATCATCCATAAATGTGTTTTTACATGATAAAAAAAAGACTAGGTAAAAAAGAGAGAAAAGGGTGATGTTGTGATAAGATTTTAGTACACTTAAAAAAATTTGGACCCATAAAAAAAATCCAAATTATTTTTAATTTGATAGAAAGTAAAACTAACATGGATAAAATATTTCATTATGAAATTTTCCCTACATTCATCAACCATTAAATTATCTAACTTTATTTCATCAAATTGTGTCCAATTATATGAAGGATGAAAAAATTTAAATGAAAACATTTGATCATTCAATTTACAAGATGGTCATGAATTGTTGTGCACAATGGAAACGTACAAAATATAACAAAAGTTGGAAGTCAACAACCAATTTTTTTGGGGCAAATATTGTGAATGAAAATGATCAACAAACATGGATGAAAATAACAATGAATAGTTACATAATCAAAATGACAACCCAAGAGAAAAAAAGGTAATTTCTATGAAGTGTTGGGATTGTAGGCACTAAAAACATTAGAGTATGATGTTTCAAACTTTGTCCTAGTTACAAACTCAAACACTTTACCATTTATGTAACAATGCATACTATTGTTATTTCTATGTGATGTTGATGGTGTTGCAGATGTTGAAATTGATTAGGCAACATACAAGTCAACCAATTGGGTAGCATACATTGATAGTCGTGGACTTTGGGAAGGATTTTTTTAAAAAACATTTTGTGTGAAAAATGGTATAGACCTTTGTGTAAGAGGTTTCACAATGTTGAACATCCAAGGCACCGCAATCTATTAGGGGCACCCAAAGGATTTAGATGTCCCAACCCTACTTGGGAGAGTGTGAGGATGAGACTCACACTCCCGAAATGGGGACTTGAGAATCCTCCAAGTCTTGAGAGTCCTCTAGGACTCCCGAAACTTCAGAGTTCAATTGCAGGGGTCAAAACACCTCGCATTAAGGTGTTTTTTATATCATTGAAAAGCTATTGAGGTTTAGATGTCGAAAATGCCCTCGCATGGACCATTTGGACATCTACAGCACAAGCTATGGCAAAAAGAAGGGTCGGGAGTCAAATTGGCAATTTGACTCCCGACCACTAAAAATCAGGAATCAACCCGACCCCGGTGCGTACAAGTGGAGTGCAACACGCCGTTGGAAAGCTCTTGAGGAGAGCTACAACTTTGATTTAGACTTCATCCCAATCGAAGGTCTGAGCAAAGAGTTTTGATCATGCAAAGTCTCGGGAGTCCAAATCGGGACAATTTCGGGACTCCTCCTTGGGAGTCTTGTGACAATAAGCCATTCGGATGTGGGTGCCATGGAGAGGCACATAATATACTATATGGGGGAAGGTGGTGGCTTCCCCCGAATCCGGGCCGTGGTGAATCAAGTGAATTCAGAGTTACTCGTTGCTTGTCCTAGCACCAAGGTGTTCCAAAAAGTGAAGTAACCAACTTGTTTGTTGGTTTTGATACAGGTTCGAGTAAGTGAATAGCTTGTCACTCTTCCTAGTCCCAATCCCGGAGCTTTAGCACGCCCCTCTACCCCTTTTAGTGCTGAGAGTTGGGAGTGTGCCCCGAGTCCCCCACAATTCCACAACTTGAGTGACTTAATCCCCAACTTGGGACTAACTAGGGACTTGCGAGCGCATCATTAGATGTAATAAAGATTTTTGAATGATGGATGTGATCATTTCTGTAACACAGAAGTGTTAATTACATGATGATTTTGAAACAACATCAATGAATATTAATCAAGAATTTGAAATGTGAAAATTTTGAAAAACTCACAAACATTTACTTACTAATAAATTTTGATACTCACAAGGAGAAACATTAAACATGTCATCATCATCATGAAGATCAAAATCATTTGGAGCTTTTGGACAAAATTGGGCAAGATCATGAATATCTTGAAGGTGATCTTCAACAATTGGCTTGAACATGAATTCAAACAACTCCTTATTTCCTTCAAGAGCAAGGATGTTTTTGTTTGCACCTTAACAAGTTTAAATTGAAATGTTTGGAAATCGTGCATGAATGAAACATAGATCTGAACATAAGAAACACAAAAAAAATTCCAATAAGATGTTGGAAATGTAATTGAATAATACATATCCTAGCTATAAGGTTGACCACAAAGTCATTAAAAACACAACATGCATGTACTAAAGTAAATAGGAGAATGTAACCTTTTTTTCTCGAATCATGCTAGGGAATTCTATTGGGATGTTTTGGGTTTCAATATCAATGTCATTGAAAAGGAAATCATATGTGGTGACATCGATCCCAAAGTTGGCCATATCCACATCAAATTGCAATTTGAAAGATATTGGAGATCGTTGTAACTTCTCATGGGGGAAGGAGTGGACAAGGAGGACTAGCCTACTTTCCATGGTGTGAATGCAAAAACAATAGAAAAAGTCAAATTGACAATCAATAACATGGACGAATTTCCTATCTTGCATCATAACATAATCACATGAATGCAACAATTCACATGGTCAAAGAAAATAACCTTCTTGGTTGGATCCGAAGGTCGATCCAACTTCAACACAAGATTATAGATAATCCAGTTTTGGAAAACTTGGAAGTTGTTAGCCATAAGGTATGCATTGATCTATCTGGAAACTTTTGGATCATCTTAATAGAATACAAGCAATGCATCATCATCATGTAAGAAATATGTGCAAAAAGAGAACAAGCAATTTAAAAAATACTTGTTGGCCATGTTCTAATGAGGTATTTCATGGCTTGGAGTAGACAAACTAAGAACATGTAAACCATCTAGGAGGTCAACAATGATAAGGTCTATTGCACCCCCATCATGTTGCGCACCTTGAAAATAATGTTTATAACCTTGATGTTTGTCTACACAAACCATTGTGCAATATTAGACATGTATGGATGTAACACTTGTTGTGAAAACTAAAAATAATTGAAAAAAAATCACATGTTTCATGAATGTTTTCAAATCTAGGAAGGATAGTGGCCACAGTCTTGTTTCTTTTTTTGTATCAACCATGCATGTGAGGGAAACATTACTTATCAACTCTCACATCAAGCATTTAGTCTTCAAAGGGGGGATCATGGATGTAGTTATAATGAACCTAATTTTCCTTCCCAATGCACCCACAAGCCTAGATGTCATAGTAGTTGTGCCTTTAGAACACTAGCCTCCTTTATTGAAGGTTTTCCACATCAAATTGCCCAATAGTAATGCCAAGCTCCTCAAGATTTTCCAAAGTATCATCATCAAAATGATTGCCTTGTGTTTGAAATGGTGCAAAGCAAAAGCAATTGTGAGTTTCTTGCTAGAACTTGGCTTCATTTTTGTTGGTGTCACATCAAGTAGAATAAACTTGGAAAATCTTGGTTCAAATTGTTTTCTTAATACTTGTTCACTTGGAGGCATTTTGTTCTTGGGACAATCAAGATACCATCCACATTGTTCCAAATGAACAAGACCCCAATCGGTTGCCATGAGGTCATTGTACATTCTTGATCATCACTTTGGATCGATTTTTTCTATGTACCATCTTGACAAGCTCGTGATGACACTAGAAGCTAACAATACAAAGTTAAGATACCTATTCCATAAACAACCGAAAGAGATAGTTAGGTCAATACAAGCATAATTTGCATGGAATTTGAAATTAAACAACAATATAAAAAAAAATCAAAAAGTAATCCAAACAAACAACAATCATACCAAAATGAATCAATACTTGTGACTATATAGTTTGCTACTAATTCATCTAGGTGAAACAATTACATTTACATAATTCGTTTCAAATTTTGCATATTTAACCAAATTGTTTTTCCCATTCACAATTTTTTTGGATATTAATTGGTTTAATCAAACCATTGAACTCTTTCAAAAATTAGGTCTCCCACACCTCAACCCTCCCATGTTCCATGTAATCAACCAAGGATTGAAGTTACATTTTAAACATCAAAGGTTGAATGTCAAGTCTAAATCACTTTACAATGAATCAAAAGTTTTTTTTGCTGCAACCTTTAGTTATCACAAACCAAACACACATTTTTGTAAGTATACAAATGACAGATTGATATCCAACATTTCAAATATTACAATAGAAAACTAACGGTGTACCATACTTGCCCGAAAAAAAGTGGCCTTTTGCAACCACTCTATGAAATCCACTTTTGAAACATCCTTGTTTAGGAATTTAAAGTCCTCCTTAACTAATCACTTTGAATTCCACCATTTAAGCCATTTAACTTTTTGGGCAAGCTTAATTTAAAAAGTTGCTAAAAGTTGTAACTTTTCAATTGTCATTTCTGCATTCTCCTCCCCTTTGAATCATAGTGATTTTGAATATCTTTAAAAAATTCCAACCAAAGTGTAGGATCAACTACACACACCATCTTCCCAAAATTGGTGTCAAAAGATTAATTTTAGTCGTTGATTGCTTTGCACATGAGTTGTGCCATCTCTTGCTTAGAACGATCATTTGCTTCAGGCACACTTTCATAATATCAATGGATAGCCATATCCCCTACACATGCACACCAATGTTTTTTGTTTGGTTTAAAAGAATGGAGAACAAGAATTTCACAACCATAAAGGAAGGGGGAAAAATGCATTATGAAAAAAACATGGCATTTAAACATATTTCCACACTTGCAATCTTGAACACAAGGTTTTTGTTCATAAATGCATGGATGAAATAAAATACATGCATTATACAAGTAGTCAATCATTGGCTCTATGATCAACGAGTACCAAATTATTATTTTTTTAACCAATGTTTTTTTGTAATGAAAATTAAGAATAATGTCCTTGAATTGCTCCAAGGGGATTTGTCCCACATTTTGAATGTGATAAAACATATGGACAATGTTCCCCTTCACATGGTCATACTCTATAAACCTATACCACAATTGCACATCAATGTATCAACCATTTAACACAATGGCCATTTGTACAAAAGAATTGCAATGTTAAAAATAAATAAAATCTTACTTGTTGAAATATGTCATGGCCATCAATTGTATAACATTGTATGTGACTTCCAAGACAATGCATTTGGGCATTACATGCCACTCCCTATCATCATTGTGCACTCTATTAATAAAGGGATACTAAGCTTTCAATCTATTATTGCCATCCCAAACAAAACAAAAAAAATTTGAGAACCTACAAAGGTATGCATTTGTTTTTAAAAACTCTTCAAACTCCATGTTCCTTTCTCTCTAATGTGCATCCCAACCCCACTCAATCTTCGACGTCATATCCATATCCTCTCCCAAACTTTTTGTTTGGAAGACATAAAAAACCCAATCACCTTCCTTATACCTAAGTTGGAAATTAGCCTCCAACTTTCAAATATCCACCAAAATTGCAAGACACACTATGGGCATCGAAACCATTATGCACAAAGGGATACCAAATTTGGCCTTGGTATGGGGTTTGATTTTCAACTTGTTTAACCAAGACATGCTAAACACCTTATGTTCAACTTGTACAACTTTGATCCTCTTATCAAAATATAATGGGTCATCTTGATTTTCACAAAAATCTTCATGAACAAATACATCTACATCATTTGACATCTACACATAATTCTAACAAACTCCATTCTATGGTTTACAAAATTAGGTTTTTGGGTTTTCAACAATCTTCAAGGTTTCATATTTAGTTTTAAACTTCAATTGAATTTAGGGAATAAGTTTAGGAATGTTGAATTGGTGAGGATTCTTCAAATAAATTATCAAAAATCCATATGGCCAACCACAATATTCTCTCATGAATAGAAGGACCTTCTTACTCCTTCACCAAATCAACAAAAAACAACGAACTTCAATATTGATCATTGGCAACAATTTGCACCACCCATAGTGTACACTAAAACTCCAAGAGGAAAAATGGAGAACTTTCCTCTTGGGTTGCTCAAAACAAAACAATATTCATCATAACTTACCAAATCCATCACAATTTGCACCGAACTCCAATGAACCTTTATATAAGAAAACAAAATCTCCCCTTGTTATTGTGATGAAATGAAACAAAAAAAGGGGTAGCCCTTGGTTGTTGCTATGATGACAAAGAACACAAAATTTGGGAGGTTCTTATTGTGATACACATAAAAAAGGCGGGGGAGTGAAGCTTCCCCGAGTGCCTAGTGTGACAAAGAAGACTAGAAATGGTGCATGGAGCTTCACATCCCCCCTAGTTCTTGTTGCGATGAACATAGACCAAAAAAAATGGTGGTTTTTGTTGTGACCAACATACACAAAAAGAAAAAAGAAGGGAGTTCCCACTATTGTATCGTCGCGCTCGTTTCACACCACCTGGTGCGAAATATTTAATTTTGGACGATTTTCATTTTTGCATCAACCCACAAATAATTAATTACAATGGTCTGTCATTTCACACTTCAATGGGTCTGTCGGAATTGGGGCGGGCTGCGGCCCGCTGGCTGCCAGGCCGCCCGTTGCGACTTCGACAACTGAGCAACCACAATCGTACGGTCTCAGCAAAAGCAAGTCCGGGATCAACGGCCATATGCTGGTCTGCAATTTGCGCCTTTTCATTGAAACCAACTTTCCGGTGAGCCTGAGCGACTCGGAGTCACGTTCTGCTCAGGCTAAAGATCAGAAAAGCTTAGGCTTGCTTCAACTTGAATCACATTTCAGGAAACTGGAGAGAAGAGCAGCTGAAGGGGGCGCATTGGGTAGGTCATGGCTACTGCCATGATCACCAACTTCTTCAAGAAAGTCATACTTGCTGATATTGAGGAGCAAAAGAAGCGAGATGCGGTGTATTGGGCGAAAAGGAAGGAGGAGGAGGCTAAGAAGCTTGCTAGGGATGAGGAGCGGCGAGTGGTAGCTCAAAAGGCAAAGAGGCCTGTAGGAAGACCCAAGATGAAGCGTCAACCTGACGTGGTGTTCATCTCTCCTATTGAGGAGATAGAAGTAGAAGAGCCGATAGCTACCCAACCCCCAACTAAGAAGAGTAGATGTGGAGGTAGTCATTTGAGGTGGGGCAACCCCGATTTGTGGCCTCTCATTGCCCAGCCTGTTGCATTGCATCCACGATCCCTCACAGACGCTCTCAACCACTTGTAACACATTAGGAAGCCTGGCAGAATTGGAAGCCCATTTGACGCGCTAACTATCAGCACCATGAAGGGTTGGTATGCAAAGGATCAGGGGACGGGGCATTGGTTTCTCAAAGATGATATGCGGGAGAAGATCGGCCTAATGGCAACAAAGAAAGCCACGCAGGTGCGCCGCAACACGGAGAAGCCTAGAGCATTCTCAAGGATCGCCCCGAGACAGCCAGCCAGATTGTTGATTGTCTCAAAGGCATGCGCCTGGCTGGCCAACAGATTGACAACTCAATCATCAGAACCACGATCCAGGGTGTGATCGCTGTGGGGGCTCCTGAGCTGTTTGACAGGGTGGTTGGCAAGGACAAGGACGGTCAACCAGTCAAGTTTAACGTCTCCAAAACGTTCGCCAAAGCTTTTGCTTAGAGGCACCTTGGCTGGACTTGGCGATAGACGACGGGGGCAGCCAAGAAGCTTCCTGAGGACTGGGTTGTTCAGGGGGAGGAGATGGCATTTTTGGGTTGCAGCGCTCTGTTCGATGCATTCAATCCCAGACTGCCTTGTGGTCAACTCTGACCAAATGGGAGTGCACCTGAAGCCTTTCTCAAAACGGATGTATGAAGTCAAGGGGGCAAAGCAGGTGCTCAGTTTGGGGAAGGAGGATAAGCGTCAATTCATGGTGCTTGGGAGCGCTGCAGCAAATGGGGTCTTGCTTTCTCTTCAAGTTGTGTTCCAAGGAAAGACGGGGCAGGTCTTACCAAATAATGGAGCTGCAGTGATAGCCGCTTCAAAGGGGTGGCACCTCACCCATAGTGCCAATCATTGGTCTACCCAGGAGACCATGAAAAGCTTCGTTCAAAAGGTATTGCACCCATATTTCGAGGGGAAGTGCTTTGATCTTGGGTTGAATCCTCTGACGCAACAAATGATCTAGCTGATCAACTGTTGGTCAGTGCACATCTCAACCAAGTTTAGAGGGTTCATGAAAGAGAATTTCCCCCACATTCTCCTCCTCATTGTGCCATCCAACTGTACTTCTAAGCTGCAAGTGATGGACGTAGTTTTCCAGCGACCATTTAAGCATGCAATCCACCAGCTCTACAATCAGTTCCAGGCAGCAGAGATAGCCAAGCAGATCAAAGCAGGGGTTGATCCAAGCAAAGTCAAGCTTCAAACAACGGCAGCTCAGCTCAAGGGTGAGGTCATGGGCTTCCTTAAGGGCGCCTGGCTGCAAGTGCGGGCGCAAGATGCTCTAATCAGGAAGGGGTTTGCCATGTGCAAATTGGGACACATCCAAGATGCTGCATTCTAGCGGGAGGCAATGCTGGAGTGTTTCAAGCGGAAGCTCCTCAAGGACATGGAGGCCCTAGATCATGTATCCTGGGACGAGGATGTGGTGGCGGGGCCTGATGGCAACAGGGATCCAGCCGACTTGGCTCTGTCTGGTAAGATTATTTCCTTGCAGCTATAGAGAGTTTCAAGCCTTGGGCATTTGTTCTAAACAATTGTGTGCATTGCAAAGTTACTATCCTAGCTCAGTTTGAACAGTAGCTTGTCAACTTGTGTCAAGCGGAGCTGGAGTGATATGATTTCAGCACTAACGAATTTGTTTGTCTAGCTCAATTACAATTTCAGCTCATTTCTGAAAGTGGCAATCTATCTATCCAAGCCTAGGCTTGCTAGTTTGTCGTCAGACAATGGAAATGACAAGATGTTGGGGAGAAATTGGTTATGTATCAGGTTATATGGTGGTTATGTGGTTATCTTTTAAACATTATAAGTTAATCAACCTGCTTGCAGGTTTTCCATTTGAAGAAGTGATACAAGGGTACATGGAAACTGACCCCAGCTTGGAGGAGATGGAGCTGGATGATGAGGCTGATTTGGCCGATTGGGAGGCCGACGAGTTTGTGTGAAGAATTTGTTGAATTTCAGGTGGGCAAGATTAAAAAAGCAGTGTCTCTGTTCTACATTCTGTGAGCTTTTCATCATCTTTGCTCTGAATCATTCCAATTATTGATCAATGTGGTGGTTGATCGTGAGTGGTTTTGATTGTTTGACAACTCTCTTGACCCGTTTCTCTTCCCATAATTGCTTTGAGTTGTCGAATTTAGGTATGTCAGTGGCTTCAATTTGGAAAGTCAACATGCTTGTTTCCTAGATTTTGTAATTCAATGATTGCTTGTCATCGATCAAAAACTTTTGGGCAAAGCTCAAACGGTTGATCCGTCTCCACTTGCTTGAAAACAACTGGGATGATTCAAGCTCGTTTCCTACCTGATCTCGCAGTGTTTGATTGTTTTGTAGGCCCTCAGATTATGATGCAACAAGTAGACCAGATCAGACTTGGATCGACAGTGCAACGGATGAGTCCGAGTCGTAGGCAGCAGAAGGTAGAGAAAAGAGCAGGAAACTTGAAAGAATAATACTAAAAAGGAGAAACAATAAAGAAAAACAACCAAAATTAAAAAGTAAATCACATAGATTGCTTGTTGTTAGTGCAATTAGTCAAACTTGGCCAACCCTGGTTCGATTCCAGGAGCAATCAGAGTTTTCTTTGTATTTTGTTTGTTTCTGATTCATTTGTCGCTTACTTATTTATTTTACCATCATTTTTTGTTTTTTTTCACGCCCCAGGGGGCTGCTCGCACCCTGGAATTTATATATATATATATATATATATATATATATATATTTGAGCATTTTTCCTTTTCGCATTTACACCGTATAATTAATTAATATTGGTGTGAAATGAACGCGGCAGTACGGTAATGTTTGGTGTAACGAAATGAAGGCAAAAAAAAAGGAGGGAGCTTTGCTCTCCCAAGTGCTTAATGTGACAAAATGAAATAGAAAAAAATGGGGGGAACTTCCAATTGTTGTTACAACAAACATACACAGAGAATAAAAAGTGGGAGAGCAAAGCTTCTATGGATGACTACTATGAAAAAAATGACCAAAAAAAGGGGGGAGCAAAGCTCCTCTCAGTGGCTATAGTGAAGAAAACGACCAAAGAACAAGGGGGAATTTCATTCCCCTCGGTTGTTGTTACAACTAGCATACACCAAAATAAAATGGGGGGAACTTTACTTCCCCCATGGCTGGTGTGAAAAAGACAAACATGAAAAAAGGAGGGGGCTTTGCTCCCCTTATTTGTGGTTGCAACCAATATACACCAAAAAAAGGGAGGGAAGCGAAGCTCCTCCTTGTGACTAATGTATCAAAATGAGGCAAAAAAGGGGAAGAGTTTTGCTCCCTTGGCCAATTCTTGTTGTGACCAATGTACAAAAAGAAAAAAAGGGCTCCCCCCTAGTGGCTGGTGTGAATAAAACAACCAGGAAAAAAAGGAGGAGGTGTGACTAAACAACATGTCATTCTAATAATGTGAACACAACAAGTTTTAGGGTTTTATTTTTGTTTTATTGTTTTCATTAGCTGTCAACTTTTTGCATGCTTGTGGCGGGAATATGTCCATCGCTGCTACAAGGAATGCATGGGTAGGCAACTTTGTTTATTTATGTGTTATGAAGAACAGGAGTTGCACTAAACGATGATGGTGGAGGGAGCAACTGCATTGAAAAAAAAATTGCATAATTGACGATGGAAGGTAAAATAAGACGGAGAATGGAAAAAAAAGGGCTAGTTCTTTCTGGTATTTTTTTCCTTCTTATTCAGACTACTGGGCTGGTCGTTGATGAATTCCGTTACATTAATGACTTAGCAAAGTAGTAGTAGTTCAAAGTAAGGATAGATATGAGGGGTTGATGCTGAGGGATGATGAAGAAAGAAGGGGTCTAAGCTATTGAACTGAGTGGCATATAGAAGTCAAGATGCATCTAGGAAAGGGGAACTTTTTGTTGCAGTACCTTGAATCTATGTTGTAGAATAGCTGCCAAAGTGGGTGCTAGAGACCTCAAAGGGGTGTCCTTAAGTTGAGCAGAATGAGAGGAACAAGGTCAAAAGTGGGGAAAACTTGAAGAGAAAAATTTGTAATATATTACTACATCAAAATTTGTCTTCTTGAATGGTTTTAAGTGAACCTGGCATCTGCTATTGAAAATCACATTCAAAATATTTGAATCCAAGGGTTTGCAAGGTTTAAGTTTTCAAATCAGAGATTTACTGTTATGTTGCATTGTTGCATTAAATGGAAAAGTGGTTAGTAGCTCATATGGACTGAGTGAACCTTGAAAGTTCTGACCTCAAAACCATACCTCGAATAGATTATAGATTCTTAGTGGTATGAATTATTGTTGGGTAGCTAGTAGTACATTGCCAATAAGGAATTGTGTGATGAAGATACACACAGATGTAGCAGAATTTCAAAGTTGTGTGTACAAACGTGGGTTCAGTCAGAATAAGTAGACATCAGTAGTATATCTCCTTGATTGTGGTATTCACAAATCAAGTAATGGGATTAGCTGTAGGATTCTAGAGAATCTAATTCTATTAGATGTTTTTATATGCCATTGGGTTTGTTCTTTTAATCTTCCCCTTTATTTTGGTTATAGAGGCTTTGTTCCCCTTGTTTGTGGTAACGACCAGTCTACATAGACAAAAAAAGGCAGGGAAACAAAGCTCCCCCCAATGGCTGGGTATCAAAATGAGGCAAAAAAATAGGGGGGAACTTTGTTTTTTTTGGGTTGTTGTGACTAGCATACACAAAGAAAAAACAAAATAGGGGATCTTTGCTTCCCCCAACTACTACTTTTGTGACCGTGAAACAAGAACAACAAAGGTTGTTGGTTTCTACCATGAACAAAAACTAAAAATGGGAACTATTATGGCAAAAAAGAAACATGAATAAAGGTTGTGGCAACAATAAAAACAAGGGGAGCTTCAAAAACAAGAAGACTAACACCAACACACTTTGTGTTCAAAATCCTTAAAACACAATAATGAAAAACAAGCTGCAAATCAAAGGGTTAGTGTAATATTTTTTACTTACCTTATTTGTTAACAATAATGGTTTTGTCTTCAAACATCTTCACAAATAAGCAACATGAACAAAAACAAACAAGAACCAAAAACTCCCCTAATCAAGCTCACAAGGATAGCTAGGCTAATTTTCCATTAAATAAATTTTATTAGAAATGTTGAAATTCTTAACCAATAATTGTTTTTCTAAACATATTTTGTTGAAAGAAAAATTAGAAAATTTCCTTGGTGTTGAGTCAAAAATTTCAAGATCTTATTCAATAAACATGTCTTAAACTTGTTGACCTAAACCATAAAACATCTCAAACTATTGTATTCTTTGGCACCAAATCTCTACCGTGTAGTTTTTTCAAGTTTTTCAAATGCAACAAGAATAGAAATGTTGTGAAGTGAAATCAAAATTGGAACTTTTCAAGGTCAAGCTTTCTATAAACTTTTCAAACTTCTAAAAAAGAAATTAAGATTGTCGCTAACGATGATTTTGTTTGCTAATGGAAAAAACATAGGTCTAGGATATTTATATGTATATTGTCATCATCATTTGTAGAAGCCAAGTTTCTTTTTCTTCATCATTGTGTTCATCTTCCATGTTAGTATTTGTGATTGTCTTCTCCCCAACCTCTTCATTAATAGTACACATGCTTTATTGAACAATGTCTTCTACCACCATTGTTTTTAGGATTAAGTCCAACGACAAATCTTTCATGAAGCTCTTCACAATAATAAATTTCTTTCCCAATAATTTCAATAGCTTTCCCTTTGGTGCCATTGAACTACTTGATCTTCTTTGATTCATGTGTGTCCAATTCCGCCCTTGTCTTCTCCTCCTACCCCTTGGTGTTTGATTGTCCATTGCCTTAAGGTTTTACAACTAATATCATTTTTTCAAGTTTCATTTAGGTTTTCAAAATGTAGAGTTATGACCCTTATGTGAATTCTTTTGTGAAAGGTTATGTTTTTTTAAATAAACATTTTTCAAATAAAATGTCAAAATAACTTTCAGTGCATTTTCAAATTCAAATAAAACCTAATTCAACAACATACATATGTACAAGTTGTTTACATAACATCAACAAAAATAGAACACATTTATATCAAGTGCCAAATAAGATTTATAAAAACAAAATCATTTCATCAATTTGGATATTAACACAATTTTAAAATTTTATTTCATCATATTTTACATTTGTTCAATTTTTTTAAAATTTTAGTTATGGACAATATAAAATGAATGGTAATGTTATTAATGTCTTTGCAGATGTGCATTAAATTCAATCAATATTACCACATTTGCCATATGATGAAATAACAACAAGTGTACATTAAATAATGTTTTGAATATAAACCGCCTTATATGGTAAAAAATGTTCATTCAAATATGGTGATGATCTTTTTACAAGATTTAATTGAAACACCATTATACAAAAAATTGAATGTTACCATTTATCATCAATGGAGTTTTTTTCTTTTACATATAAATTCAAAATTTGAAATTCAAAATTATGAGAATTCATTATTAGATAATTTTTTGAAAATGAAAAAAAACATTATACACCAACAAATTTGATGATACATTATTTTTTGAAGGTTCCAAAAATAATGGACTATGATAATACTATATATTTTATTGCCACAAGTGAACAATTCCATCTTCTAGGTTTATTTAAAGATAACCACCCAAAAAAACGAAAATTTTCCAACATTATTTTATGGTCATCTTCGATAGTTTCTAAAGGTTTTTCAAATAATTCAATGGTAGTTGTTTCATAAATTTGGGGATTTTTGAACAAATATTTTAAACCTTTTTTAAAAAATTTGTTAAAGTTTTCTATTTACAAAATAATCAGTTAAAATTGGGTGAAAATTTGAGAAGGAAAATTATACGATATAACCTTAAAAGCTTTTTCAAATACAAAATCAACCGAATTTAGATGAAATTTTCAAATCATACAGAGGTTATTGTGATTAGAAAAATTTACACAATACATTTCATTATTTTGAAAAGTTACGAAAGAATTTACTTGAAATGATTCAACAACTTGGTTTTTCAACATTTTTTATGACTTTCACATTTGTGAAAAACTTGTGAAATCCTTTTGTGAAGGCTTTACACATTTTACATGTTATAGTATTAAAATTTTTCAAATAAAATAAAAGACATTTATAATTTGTTCACATGGTAAAATTAACACAAGCTACCCCTATCACATGTGCAAGATATTACAATTATAAAACATCATCATTCTGCAAATTTATTTTGAAAAATCATTCCCTTTTTAGGTTTTTTTTTTTTTTTTCATTGATACTA
>Ga0116227_10005431_pt1 | contig 26828 bp, 17 predicted proteins | sample S1TSphgellanicum_FD_89693 | JGI IMG/M metagenome (GOLD analysis project Ga0116227, IMG submission 89693) | Host-associated microbial communities from peat moss isolated from Minnesota, USA - S1T2_Fb - Sphagnum magellanicum MG | ecosystem: Host-associated > Plants > Peat moss > Unclassified...
GAAAATCTAGATAAGGGGTCCATGGATCAAGTGAGTGGTCCCCGAAATCTTTTTTTCATTTTAAAGAAAAGGAAGAGTATACACGAACCCCCCCCCCCCTTCCAAACAGCTCTCTCTCCTTTTATTAAAAAAGAAACAATTGTCAATACAAAACCCAAGTGACGAAGATTTGATTCCTTAAGTAGCTTGTACGCCTTGCAGTTAACTTATTTAAAGCGTTCAGTGGGGGTGGAATGGATCGATGGTAATTGGCTGATTTCCCTTGTGCTTAGTTATTTTATAACTAAGGGAATAATAAAAATTAGGGTTTTAAGGGATTTTTTTGGGTGTAAATCGAAAATTTTGCTAAAAATTTGGAAGAATTAGCAAATTTGAGAAAAAAAGAAAGACAAGGAAAAGCACCTGGTAAGGGATGTTCCCAACTGATAAGATTTTTCAAAAATATTTCCATTATATGTTTTTTGGTAGCCAATGAGGTGAGCTAGCATGCACCCAAGGAGCCCAATTTTTTATTTTTCTTTTGAAGGAGAATTAAAAGGTTTTGGATTTTTGTTGTTCCCGATGCGTTCCTCAACATGTTCCCAATAGGACCTCAGTTTGTCCCATTTGCTTTGCCCTAAGTTTTTCCCTTATATCCTACGTAACCAGCCCAAAGGAGGAGACTACAAAAATATCTATTTTGGGACTGTCTAATTTTATTTTTTCTGTGATGGGCCAATCAAAAATGCCCATCACAAAACAAGTTGTTTGGGGGTCCCACACCTCATTAATTCATATGAGTCAATGAACTAATTAAGTGCCTGGAAAACATTTGGATGAAACCAAATTAACCTAAGGGATGTTCCCAACCTGTTTGTTTGTAAATTTACAAATTTGGGAAATTTTGGAATTTTTTTAAAAAATCTTAAATTTGACTCAATTTTCTAAGTTTTGGAAAGAAAAATCGCCAATATTGTGATATCACTAAATTAAAAGGGGAAAAAAACTTGTTCCAACTTATAAGAGTTGTGGAAAAAACCCAAAGGAAGGATGTTCCCAAGGAGAACATTGAACACCCAAATTTGTATAGGTATCCAATTTGTTATACTTACCTGAGTTGTGAATGGAAGATACCATTAATAAATAGGCCACACTGAAATATGTTCTTCTAGCAGCACATTTCAAACTTTTTGTTATCCGCAAACAAAACACCAAAACATGAACCGAGTGCAAGGTTTGTGACAAAATCATGCAAGGCACAAAAACAAGAAGCCCCCCGCCCCACCTCCCGCCCCCACCCCCCTCCAAATAAAGTTCAATTTGAGGTGAGTTTTGAAGTTTTACCATGGTACAAGTGTAGGTGCTAGTGCACCACCAACTTTAGATGTTCCCAACGGATTTTTGAATTTTGGAACACGTTTGAGGGGTGCTGGCGGTGGGGGTGGCCCCCTTGGAGGTGGTGGGGGAGGGCTTATGGAAACGTGAAAACCCAAATTTCTTTTCTTTTCTTTCTGTCTGTAGGTAGTGTAAAGTAAGGCAAGGCAAGGCAAGGCAAGGCAATGCAAGGCGAGGCTCGGTAGGTATCCAATTTGTTTTTGTTGTACTTTACCTCCTGAGTTGTGAATGGCAGCTGCCATTAATAGGCCACGCCGAAATACGCTCAACTGGCACAGCTTGCAAACTGGCAAATGCTTCTCTGGCCCTCGTGCTTCCCACAGATACTGTGCCTGTTTTTGTCCATACTTGGAATCTCCAAAAATTCGCAGATTGGTTTTTTGTAGTTGTTGTTGTTATTGTTTTTTAACCTTTCTTTTGCCCCCCTTTCTTTTTTTCGCTTCCCGGAGATCATCGCCTTCTTCCCAATCGTGAAGAGCCCTGCTGTTGCAAACTCTTCTGTCTCTTCCCTATTCTTCTTCTTCTTCTCTTTCGATTTCTGTCTGTTGATTCAGGCTTCTCGAGTACGTAGTTATTGTTGTTTTCGTTGCAGAGATTTTGTGGCCGTTTTATGATTTTTTCTGCTTTTGTTTACCTCGGCGGTGTTTAATCGTTCTTGTACTGCTCTTGTTGTGCAGTGCTACAGCTGGGCTCGCAGGTCTGCTAAGGGATTTTTGTTTGTTTATATCTGTGTTGTCCAGCGTACTTACTTATTTACAGAAAGATTTTTAATCGGTTTTTTTTTTTTGGTTGTGGCAATCTCCTTCTTTCCCATCTCCCCCTGCTCCTCCTCCTCCTCCTCTCGGCGCCGGCAGGGAGAAAGAAATTCGTTTGTGGAATTATTATTATTATTATTATTGTGAGGTGCCGACCCTTTCCAGCGGGGTTTTGAATCTTCTCCGCTTTTTTTGTTTGTTGCAGGATTTGAGGTAAGGAAGCTAACAAGTTTGCACCAATTCTCTTCACTTCAGTGCTGAGTCTATGATATTACTGCTGCAGAGAGCGGTACAGGGGGAAAAGGATTTGAACTCTTTGTTTTTTTTTTTTTTTCTTTTGGTTCTCCTAATCCAAGGAGTAGAAGGAGACTCGCAACAATTATTTCTATTTTTTTCTTTGTGTAGGCTTTTTCTTTGTTTCTGGGAGCGATGGCAGAGGTTGAGGCCAAGGCACCTGAAGAGAAGGTAGCTGATGTTCCAGCTGCTGCGGAGTCCAGCGTCGAAGCAACTGGAGGTAAAGTTTCTTAGCATGCTTCATCATATCTGCGTCTTTTGTTCTCCGAAAAATCGATGGATCAACAAACGGTTTCGTTTCGTTTCGTTGCGTTGCGTTACGTTTGTTGTCAAAACCACGTTGAGAGACCAACAACTTCTTGCGTGTTCCCGGGCGATCTACGTCACAACGAAGCAGATTTCGCACCGCGAAGGTGTGTAGTCTAATATGAGCGGGAGATTTAAGGAGAGGTGTAACTTTTTTTAGTTTGCGCAAATAGCGCGATGCTGCAGCCTACGACGTGGTAGGCCGGTTACTTGCTTTCATCGCTTGATTCAGCATGCATGCATGAGTCGAGCAAGGTTTGAAATCTTCGAGGCAAGATTCTTCTGAAGAACGATTAGTCTCGCCTGTTGCTGTACGTTGGAGTACCAATCCAGCTTTATGCAACTTCCTTTCTACTAGATCATTCTAGTTTCCTAGACTGGAAAGTTTGGGAGGATGTTTGGCAAAGTCACGACGATCTGTTACCGATGTTAGTGAAGCCTTAGAAAGAGGCACAAGTCAGATGCAGTGCCCCACTCTTCCTTAGCGAAGCAACTCATGAATTACGCATGGTATAACAGCGACGATTCTTCCTTTCGAACCGAGATGAGTGTTTTCTGCGCAGGAAAGGATTTCAGTTTTATGGCTCTATCTTCTTACTTCTTATTAAACGAAAAAATCTTCCCTCCTATCTTGAAAGGTTACGTAAAAACCTCAGCATCTTGCCTGACCTCTTGAGAAGTACTGCAGATCAACAGCTATATATTGTGGCTTATGTGAACTCTGTATGCACCATGTATTGTGAAAATATGTCTAGTTGTGTACATGGTTGGCTGGGATGTGAAGACTGTATGACATGGTGGTACCTGCAACATGTTTCTTGCAGGGGAGGTGACAACCCCTGTGACTGAGGAAACTACAACTGCCAACGAGGAGAGCAAGGATGTTGTTCTGCCAAGTACCGAAGAAACACCTGGAGGTTAGTATGAATGGTTGAAGGATCCCAAAAAAAACCTCATCCCTCCTTGTCCCTCCTTTTTCTGCCATCCATGCTTACTCTTTTGTTCACACAAATAGCACCTAAAGATTGTAGCCAGTTTCCGTTTGCCAGCAAGCAGCACAGAAACTTGTTTGTGCAATTATTTGCAAGAACCTCAATCAAGTAAAGGTAGTATTTTCTTTAGCAAATAATGAACTTCTTAATTCTTGCCTGTGTAATTTGATGCACCTCCCAAGACAGAATGTCTCAAATTTCAGGAATCCTATGAAATGGAAGGTACCTGTTTTCAGGTAATTTCTGTTTTGTAAGATTTCTGAAATTTAAAATGTTAATCATGTTGGGGAAGGAACCCTTTTTCTGGGTCTTCCTGGATTTTCGGGCCCATCCTCAGGCTATTGCCTTGACAGGCCCAAAAATCCAGGAAGACCCAGAAAAGAGTTCCTTTCCCCCTATACATTCTTTAGTTTTTGTAGTTTGATTCTTTTGCCTGCTCTTCTTGCATTACACTTGTTTCAGACTTAATATTAGCAGAGGTTTTCTGCATTAGTGTATGAAGATCTAACATCTCGTACACTTGCTTTGCTATTGTCAGGATATTACTCTTCAGAATTCCTCACTTATGCTTACACCATTAGAAGGACTAAAGTGTGGTAGTTTTTGGGGACTTGTTAGGTGCTGGTTGTACAGCTTTGCCTTACCTTTCATTTAATAACTATGCCAGGCAAATGGCTACAGTGTCTTTCCTCTGGAGACCCATTTTGCTGTATATATTTGGTGTGGGTGTCTGTTGTTGTCTCCGATGTGTTTGTATTTTTGCTAATTGCTTGGCACTGTGTTCAACAGCAGCTGCTACTGAGGCGGTTCCTCCAGAGTCTGAGGCTAAGCCTGCAGAGACTTCTGGTGCTAGTTTTTGGCAGAAGCTGAAGACAAGGTTGTTGAAGGCAAAGGAAGTTCCAGTTGAAGAGGAATCTCAGCCAGCTGTTGTGGAGCCAGCATCTGTCCCAGAAGAAAAGCCAGAGAAGAAGGAAAGCAAACCTGGAATCATATCCAGAGTCAAGAAGTCATTCTGGAAGCCTTCTGAAGCAAAATCTGCTGAGCCTGTAGCAGCACCTGTTGAAGAGGTTGAAGAGGCTGAAAAAGCACCAGAGACTGGGGAGTCTTCAGCTCCCCCAACTGAGGTATGCAGGAAGTTATTTCTTCAAACCATGAATATTCTCAGGAAGTTTATGCTTATACCTTAATGCTGCAAAAGCATCTTTGGTTTTGACTTTGTGTTGCTCTGTGAGTTTCTTGCTATAATATGCTGTCTGTCACAGTCCTCCTCAAAAGTTGGGTTCTTATCTTGACATCAGGTATCTCAGGATGGTTCGCTGAAGATGCTTGTGTTCTTATAAATAAAGTTTGTCAATGTGCATACTGTGATAGTCGTCTTTGCTGATACATTCTGCTGAATCTCATGTTCTCAGGAAGTTAGCACAGAACCTGTTGTCACAGAACCAGTTAGTTCTGAAGCAGCCCCTGTGGAGGTCACACCTCCTGAGAAAGCCCCAGAGCCTGTTGAGGCAGCAGCAACTGAGCCAGCTTCCACCAAGCCAGCACATAAGGCACCCTTTACTGCCTTTTTCCAGAAAGTTGTGAAGAGGATCACTAACAAGAGCCCTCCCAAAGAAGCCACCTCTGCACCAGCCGAAGGAGCCACCTCTACACCTGCTGAAGAAGCCACCTCTGCACCTGCTGAAGAAACACCTGCAGCACCTGCCGAAGAAACACCTGCAGCACCTGCCAAAGAAACACCTGCAGCACCTGCTGAAGAAACACCCTCAGCACCTGCCGAAGAAACAACCAAAGAAACTGCATCAGCACCAGCTGAAGAACCAGCCTCAGCTCCTGTCTCTGAACCTCCTGCTGCTAGCACCTGAAGAGGTATGTGGTATCATCCAGGGCAACTATGTTGTAGATAGTGTATCATAGGTTTTTTTTACCTACATGTCCAGCACCAGTAGGCAGTCACTTCTTTTGGGTGAATATTCTCATGTAGTTCATAAATTGAGGGAATACCCTCCATTTTTTAGCAAAGCACAGTCTGCCCAGATTGGGCACCACAATGCTCAGTAGCTTTCTTGTTAACTTCAAATAAGCAGTTATGTCTGTCCTGTTCTGTGACTGTCTGTAAGATCTTGTAGCAATAAAAAAAAAAATTGTTGATGTGTTCAAATGTCTTGAGAAATTTGGTTGTCAAAATTTGGATGTATTATTGAACCTACTCTCTCTTGGCATGTTCTGCTACAGAGGGATGTATTAGAATGTTGTTTCCTCTCCCCCCTGCTGCCCCAATTTGTCATTTGCCCTAATTGATCAAATTGACTTTTTTCTTCCTCTCTCATGTGTAAATGTTATGGTGAAAATCTTTGGAGTTGTTGAAGACTAATTGTCTTAAAACTCATTCTGTCATTTTAACATTCAAAACTAGTTCCAATCAAATTGGAGGATTACAATTCCTGCTATCAAAACTATCCTTTTTTAATGTCTTTCTTATTCTTCTGCCATCCTAAAATCCTTAGGAGATATACCCTTTTACCAAATGTGTTTCTTTTTCAGATGTCATGCAATGTTAATGTCAATGATATACTCAAAGCTGTTGAGACAATGGTGACATCTTCCCCTGATTGTTGCTTGTGCTTGTTGCCATCTTCCTAACCTGTCCACTCAGACTGGAGGAAAGTTCAACAGCATGCAAAAAATGATGTTGGATACTAGCCTAATAAGTAACTTTGAGTTACAACTCATGCACATGATCCTCAGATCGTACACAAAACAAAGAGATGGAATATGTAACTTGTATAAGGCTTTTTGTGATGGCACTACTTTATAAATGACAAGTAGTATCAGGAATTCCCTCAAGACCTGAAACAGAGAAACCATAGAAGTCTCTCGTAATTCATAGACCAAGAGTGAATGTCCCACAGCAGAATATCCTAGCTATCCTGACATGTTGAGGATAAAAAGCTATTCTTGCCTTGCTCAATTTGTAAAGCAAAGATTTGACCATCCACCTTCAGCACGATACAGTAAAGAAAGTGTCCTAGTGATCTACAGTTGATATATTTGTGTCCTCTGGTAAGAAGTATCTCTCGCCAGTGATCATCATCATAGCATTAATGTATGGCATGAGTGCTTCAGGAAACCCAAAAGAATAGTATCTAGTGACAGAGATGAACTACAAAATTTGGAACAAACTTGGGCCAAAAAAAGTGATCAACATGCTGCACTTTGTGGTCTCCATTTTAACTCGGGATGCATCTGAGACCTACAAAGACGTAGCATAGCAAGACCTGCTGCTGCTATTGATGAAAATTGGTGTTGGATCTAAAAAAGTGTCATGAAACCTTCTTTGCAAGTCTGTGCAGACTTTACTTTGCTGCTACATTTGCCTTGTTATTGACACTCTTTTTGGCAATTTTGAACCACTCTGTATGATATGAACCTGGCATGTCAATGCGCTCATAGGTGTGAGCTCCAAAGTAATCTCGTTGGGCTTGTACAAGATTGGCAGGAAGCCGAGCCCGTCTGTATGTGTCAAAATAAGCAAGACTGGCACTCATACCTGGAGTGCTTACTCCAACTTCAATCGCCAAGCTCACAACACGTCTCCATGCCGCTTGCCTCTCCACCATCTCTTTTGCAAACTCAGGATCAATGAGAAGGCTAGCCAGCTTGGGATTGCGGTCATACGCCTGCTTGATCCTACCCAAAAATTTGGCCCGTATGATGCATCCTCCTTTCCAAATCCGGGCAAGCTCACCCAAATTCAAGTTCCATCCCTTCTCCAGACTCTTGGCCCGGATGAGATTCATGCCTTGTGCATAGCTGCAAATCTTGGCAGCATACAAAGCCTTCCGGACATCATCGACCAGGACTTTCTTATCTAAGTTCTTCACTGCCAAGATGTCTCCTACCCCAGCCTCCTTGAAAATTCTGGCAGCTTCCAAGCGCTCTTCCTTCAAACCAGAAAGGAAGCGGGAGTCCAGCGATGCAGCAATGGTAGGTGCTGCAATAGAGAGTTCTGCTGCTTGCTGCACAGTCCACTTACCCGTACCTTTCATCCCTGTCTTATCCAGTATCTTGTCAACAAGGAAACCATCACCCTTGTCATCCTTCACAGAGAAAATGTCAGCTGTGATCTCCACCAAGAAGCTCTCCAGCTCCCCAGCATTCCACTCAGTGAATGTCTCATGCAATTCCTCATCGGTAAGACCACCAACAGATTTCAAAACATCATAGGCCTCAGATATGAGCTGCATGTCACCATACTCGATACCATTGTGCACCATCTTGACGAAATTCCCAGACCCTCCTTCACCAACATATGTCACGCAGGGACCATCATCCACTTGGGCTGCAACTTTCTGCACAACATCCTCAACATAGTGATAAGCTTCAGGAGTACCTCCAGGCATCAACGAAGGTCCGTTGCGAGCTCCTTCCTCTCCTCCTGATACTCCCATTCCCAGATACAGCAATCCTTTCTCCTTCACGGAAGCAGCACGTCGCTCGGTATTCTCGTACCATTCATTTCCTCCATCGATGATACAATCACCCGGTTCCAAATGTTTGGACAAAGTTTCGATCGTCTGGTCCACAGGAGCACCAGCCTTGACGAGGATGATCACAGATCTAGGTTTCTGTATCGACTGCACGAATTCCTGTGGATTGTAATATCCCTTAAGAGGCAGATCGCCTTCCTCCTTGGCTCTCTCTACGGTCTCATCCACCTTGCTCGCCGTCCGGTTGTACACAGAGATCGGAAAACCCTTCTCCGCAATATTGAGCGCCAGGTTCTGCCCCATGACGGCCAAACCCGCTAATCCAATTCTTGATATCCCAACAGCAGAATCCGCCATCGCTCCGCCACTTCTCTTCCCCTTGTTCAACACCACCCCCCCTCCACCCCCCGCCTGGAACACCGAACCCTAAAAAAAAGAAACAAACCCCGACCCACAAAAAACCACTTCTCTCTCTCTCTCTCTCTCTCTCTCTCTCTCTCTCTCTCTCACACACACACAAATCTGAATTTGTTCCACAAATGGGTTTCAAAAGAAAAACAGGGGTAAAGAGATCACAGAAAAAATCTCACGAGCAGATCCGCAACAGAACCTCTGGAAAGGAAGAGGAGGAGGGGGCGTGCGTCTGTATATATGTATGTATGTATGGGGAAATGGAGCCGGTGCGATGTCAAAGCAAAAATAGGCTCTTGAACAACAAGAACACACAAAGAAGAGGGAGACCCTTTGCGCCCTGTCTCTCTCGTCTCGACTCTCTCCCCTCTCTCTCTCTCTCTCTCTCTCTCTCAGAGACGGATTAAAGCTGTGAATGGACAACGCTAAGAAGGGACGGATGGCTGGCTTTCAGTGGCAGCGAAGAGAGGGTTTTGCGACGCGGCAACACACTACTATTGAAGGTACGTACAAACGCCGCATCCCCGCCAAATGAATGACCTGTTTGCTTCGTTCTTCGCTTTTAGGACACCTGCTCCGTGCTTCTGGGTGCCCTTTTTGCCACCTTCAAAAATCGAAGTGGCACCGTTTAGAGCAAAATTTCACAAATTTATGATTTGCAAACCAAATCTGAGTGAGTGAGTGAGTGAGTGCATCTTAGTTTTACGTTAATTAAGAAAATTAAGAGCATCTCCACCAATGCTCAGTTATGGGCCCTGCAAAAGCATTTCTGACATCCAAGTATCATTTACGAACTATTTTCCAAACCCACTCATGAGACTGAAAGTGGAACTGCAAGTGCGTAGGTGGGAGTCTACTAATAGCAAACCACTTGGACCAATCAAACCATCTACCCAATCAGAGAAACAAGGGAGCAGTCGATAAATACGATTTTACTCTGTTTTATTAAACTGTTACACTGCTCCTCCAGGGCTCTCAAAGCTGTCCATTTTTTCAGGGTCCTACTTGCAGTCTTCCACTCATGAACCTCATCCAAGATTTCTCCGGTGTAGGGTCACATACTGAGTGTTGGTGGAGATGGGCTATAACTAAAGACCGCCCTCTCTCATTTCTTTAGTGTATCTATCTACCGAGTAGTGCCTTGCAAAGCCTATAAATTTCATTTGGGCTATTTGAATATGGAAAGTTTTGCTCTTGTGAGCATTCCATTTTTGTAATGTGTGGTGTTTTCTTTTTTGTGCTACTTGTCAAGTCTCATGGGGGAAAAAAATTCAAAAACAAAAAAAAAAAACAAAACAAAAAAACTTGAGGTCACTCTTTATGCTCGAATGAAACGCATGAATGAGGGCATTACCCAAATCAAGTAGCATTTGGTTGTTGTGTTACACAAGCACTTATTTCAATAATGCTCTTTTTGCCCATGTGCTTTACCTTACACTTTTGATGATGATTGCTAGGAAATAATGGGGTTTTCTTTTTCTCTTTTAAATGAAAATGTTAATGTTGTTGTGTGTAAGGTGGAGTTAGAGGTTGCAAGTTTTACCTTAATGAAGGCTTGCACAAGGTTTTACCAAGCACAAAGACCACTCTCAAATTTTATTTGTTACTATTTTCTTATTATGCCGAATAGGTATTTGATGAGTATGTGTCAAGTAAATTTTTTAAAAGACATGAACATTTTGAAAAATGGAATGCCTGCCTATGTTTGTAGGTGTTTTGTTTCCTAAAATGATTCATGGGTTTTAACATTCTACAATGAGTTCTTTAAATACATTTAGACTCATTGAAGAAAATCTTTCATTACAAGGGAAAGCATGTTTGCTCCCCATGGCCTCCCCTAATTTGAAGGCTCTAGCTTCAAGTGTGGTAGGCAAAGGGCCATACCCATAAGGGATGGCCGCTAGGAACTACGTTTCTTTAACATAAAGCATGAAAAGTTTTTCAAATTCATATGGTGAAAGGTCTATGTGTGATTAACATAAGACTTTTTCAATTGATGAGCAATTTTTTTGCCTAGTAGGGAGGTGCATTCGAATATATAATAAAAATCCTTGGAATGTTTGATGCATTGGGGAAGGCTTCTTTCCAAGGTCCTAACTTTGTTTAAAGGTAGATGAAAAAAACATTAACCTAACTTCTTAAGCCCAAGAACAATATAGTAAACAATGAAACAAAAAAATCTTACAACTTTAAAATTTTAAAGGATGGTTATTTTTTGCAAATGAAGGAAGGGGCTTCAACAAATGGTGGGGACTAGAAGAGTGAACCCACACTTATTTGCATCAGATGGGCTTGTTTTTGCAACAAGGACCCTACTTAAAATAGGAGCTTAAGGATGGACCTAAATTGTCATAATAGCCGCCTTCAAGGCTCTTACCCAAAGGCCACATGACCCAACATTCATTATCCTATTTTGAGCTCAAGTAAATTAGCACCAACTACAACCTCACCTAAGTTAGTCCATCCACCTACCTACCTACCTTCCTCCTATTTATCTCTACTATGCACTTTTATTCTTATCACCTACCTACCTTCCTTCTTCTTACTTCTCAATTATTCTTTCATACATACCTCCCTTCGTTGTCACTAATGTGAACCTGGTGCATAATGCACTCGTCGAGCTTCCCCCCGCCCATGTTGGCCCCCCCTGCTGGCCCCCCTGCCCTGTGCTTCATCAGGCTCTCCCTTCCCCCACCCCCAAAACACTCCACAGGGAATGAGAGCCAATGGGATTACGCCAGAGAGGTAATGAAAGCGAAATGACGTCAGAAAAAAAGAAATAAGTAAAAGACAGCAACAGTGGTCCATCAGCTGTCAGTTGGGTAATAACTATCATAGAGATCGAAATTCCCAAATCAAGAAATTCCTCAACTTACCCGGGCCCCCCCCTTCTACAAAGCACATGACAGGGAACGGGCAGTGACTGAAAAAAAATTTCAGGCAATGTTCGGACAAACAGACAAACAGTGTAACTTTAATATATAAAATTGCCATTGTTGTTATGGAGTCTTCCAACCATCACTAATTAAATAACTTTTGAGTTAATTCCTTTAACCCTACTAACTACTACTACCATTGTCTTGTTGTTGGGCGCATTCCCCATTGATCTACCCATTTCTCTTGCCATGTGCAATTAGAGAGCTTCTAGGAGCAAGAGGAAAAGCTTCCATAAACAATCTTTTCTTTTCTTTTTCTTTCCTTTTTTCTTTGTTTCTTGTTGTCATTGAAGTTATCATTGTCTTGTTGTTGGCATGCACAGCGTGAGGAGCTACACTATTTATTGTTGTATTATTGTTGGTATGCAAAGCCACAAGGACATGGAACTCAACTTTACCAAGCTCTATAGACTATTTGACAAAATGATAATGACGAAGACTAATAGAAACAAAGTTGCACTCTTCATCATCATTGCATAAAAGAAGAATAAAATGAAAAAAAAATCTTTTTTTTTCTTTAAAAAAAATTTGTTTATTTCTTTCTTCTTTTTGTTTTTCTTTCTTCTTTGTTATTGCCACAAACAAACGTCAAGAGGACATAAGCTTGGATGTTCACTATTATTATCAAACACATAATAAAAAAACTCACCCTAGCACAAACAACCAAAAAAAAAAACCAAACCAAATACAAAAATGAATAAACACAAATCAAAGCGTATACAAAACCAAATCAAACCAAAGAAGCAATATATGCATTCGAGGTTAACATTTTAATAACATTGAAGGCTACAAGATAAACAATCAATATTATTTTGCCTTAATGAATGGATATTTAAGATCTATTTGAAAGGAGAGGATTTTATTGAGACCCTTACACATAAGGTGTTATCCTCTATTAAGGTAGACATTTTATTTAGGGCAAGTCACCTTCCACAAGATTAGAAAAAATTTATTACTTTTTCATAAAACATTTCAAATTTCTTTTGTATTTGAAAATTACAAAATCTAAATGGATTTGACTTAAATTCGAAACAAATAATATGTAAGATGGTTGGTGGTGAATCTCTCTTTTGGAAATGAAAATTCAATTATGAATGAAAATATAAGTTACATGGCACTTTTAGTTTTTAAAAATTCCCATTTAAGTTTAGATTTTCCATGGATATGCATAGGTGACACACCCTTAAACTTACCAAATGGCATCAACATTAAGTTACAAATATAAAAACATATTGCAAATTTTAGAAGCCTCTAAACTTTAAAACATTCTTTAATTCCTTGTGTTTAAACCAAACAATGAATAAGGAAAGTTAATTCCAATTTTTTTCCAAATGACATGTAAAAACATATAGGGTATATTTTAATTTTAAAAGTGTAATTTATAATTTACTTAAATTTAATTAAATTTATATCAGGTGTTTATAATTGAAATATAAAAATACATCTAGAATATTATCTAAATATTTAATATAATATTATCTTATTATTTCATAGCCTACCAAAAAAATACCCTTTATTTCATGTGTTTCATAAATGTTTTAAAAACTTCCCCTAAAATAATGAATCTATTTTGTTAAATGAAAGGTATAGTGCTTTGATTTGAATATATTCAACATCATTTAATTAATCAATGAATTATGATGTCATATAGCTTGGCATCATAGAAAATTATTCATATCACCATATAAATTGAAATTGAATGGATTCATGAATATTAAATTGTTTCAAAAAATTTCACATGTTAGGTATGATCATGAAAATATGTCAATATTTAAAGGTTGAAATGATATCTACTATTTAAATAACAAGTTCAATAATGGATGATATGTGTTTTACAATGTTAGCTTTCATGAAAAGTAGGTTGAGTATTAAACTTACTAATCAGCTAAATCTAGTTGTGTGCATATCTACACAAAATAATTTTAAAAAATGTATTTACAATGAAGCAATTTTGTCATGGAAAGTTGCCAAGGTTCACCATAACTATTACACTTTGAATGTTAGTTCATATGTTTAAAGTTTCAATTTAGGCTAAGTTGTATGTGTTCAAACTTGTACTTTGTGTATGTGTGTGTGGGTAAGGTTAATTGATCCTTTTTTACATGGTGATCACAATTTTCAACTTGTGTAAAATGATGGAACTATATTGGATTTAGAAGCTATAGGAGCTTCAATGTTGGCACAATAACAAAGTATATTCTTGAGGTTCATTATTGTATGATAATGTGTAAGGGGATGGTTGAGTTTGTAAATTGTGGATGAAGGACATTTTATTGTATAAAGGGCAAAGCCTCTAGGGGTGTGAAGGTTTGATTCCCCTAGAAGTGATTATATGAAATAATTCTCAATGTGGAATGTTGAAACTTGAATTTTGACTTACACTTTGTATCTATAACCTTTTTTTATTTTTGTTGGCTACATGTTTAACACTTAAATTATTTTGTTTTATGTTGTCACATAAATTTACCCTTATGACCTATGGACAACCAAAAAAACAATGAATTAACCTTCCTTCAACGAGCCATTGATTTTGAGAACACAATCTAAATAATTGCCATTCATATTTGATCAACAAAAGATTTCTATTCACAAAACAATCTTGTCCTCAAATGGAAACCCTACTAGAACAACTTGTCTTCTTTTTGAAGAGGCTCCCAACATGTTGTAACCATTTCTAGCACTTTTCAATTACGAAAAAAATTTCACTAATATGTGGGGAACTTGTTGATGGCATGATATTTTGTTGCATTAAGGTTAAAAAGGTGTTTTATCACATTGATTTGCCAAAGTGGGAAATAAGAGCATATAAGGATTTTGCATGTAATTTCTAAAGAAGTATAATATTTCTAACATGGATCTCTATGGATTTGAAGTATCATTTGAATCTTATTTGATAAGTTATTTAGCTACTTCAAGAATTGCTAATGGATTTGAGGTTTCATACCATACCAATGTTTATTAAATAAATTTGGGTGAATTATTTATAGATATTTGTGCGTTGTATTGGGCACTAGAATTTGGAAGCCAATTTGAAAGACTTGTGTGCATATTGATCAATTTTCAAAGTGATGGTGATTCACTTTTTGACAATTTGATGAACAACAAGATGATCAATCATGAGACTATAAAATAACATCATCTCTTGGTTGATGTTCAAACATTTGGATTCTAAACTACCCTATTCAACCAAGAGAAATTTACAAGTGGTTTACGTAACCAAGGCTTGGAATGCACTTCGCTTGATGATGAAAGGATTTGATCAATTGTCATGAATTGTGAATGGGTGTGAAGAAAAAAAAATTTAGGGTTTTTTTAAGGTGATGATAGGGGCATTGAAGCACAATGAAATTTTTAAATCTTGCTTGATGAGGATGTTGAAAATGACAACAAGGAATGGCAAGGACCAATGGGAGACAATGATGAGATGGGGAGCAACAAGGGATGGCTATGGACATTAAAAAGGACTATGTGTAAGGAACATCAAAATGCATGACAAGGGCACTAGGAAGGATGATGAGCACTTGGGATGAGATTAATTTGAACTTCCACCCATGGAAAGAAGATAAATTTAGGTTAAAGTCAAAAGGGAAGATAAATTTTTTATTTCTTGCTAGGATGATAAAAGAAAGGGATGTTCAATGTGAAAATGTGAAGGCTAATTCCCATGTTAAGTAATATTATATATATTCTCTTTTTGCAAAACAAAATTTTACAAATGTGTTGATTAAAAAGGTTTATTGGGCACACCTTTATGCAAGGACTAGGATTTCAAACACCTTCACTTTAGAAGGAGTTTAGACTTTACAAATAGAGAAGATGTCTTCAAAGGCACATATAAAAAATACATAGTAATTTTGAACTACATCACAAGGTTAGAGTTTTGAACTATCTTAAAAGGTTGGAACTTAAAACTCTAGAAAGAAATAAGATGAAGCAAATGTTATGATATTTCATTTATAGTAAAGATCCATTCTAATTGATTTGTTACATATTTCATTTTATTTCCTTCTTGTGGTTGCAATTTTAACCTTCTACTAAATAATATAAATAGTTGATATACATGATGTTGTAAGTGATGTAAGTTGAAATGTAATTATTTAGTTACAAACTAAATTAAAAGAATGCAAATATCATGCCATGGGCCTTGTGTGTTTCAAATATTTATTTTTATAAAATTTTAATATATTTCTTTTTACTTGGAGATTATTTCATATTTCATGGGATTTGAAATATAGAGAAAACTAATTGTGTTACTTTTTCTCTTTTTTTTTTCCTTTTTGAAACTTCAGTTCAGAAATTGATGACATTTTTTTCACAAGCATGACAGGTTACCTGTTTCACATTGGCAGCTACGTACTAAATGAGTTGCCCATGATTCCAACACATTCAACTGGCAATAGGCAAGGACTCCTAATGTGAAAAGACCCTTAAGTTGATTTCCTGCGTAGCTAAGTTGGTAGGCAGTAATTGCTCGTGTGAAAATGGTCAAATCTCGTCCACATGGTCATGGTAGAGTGCAAAATAGATTCTAGTGTGAAACCAGGAGTTTAGCTTGTCCACGGGGTTGTGGTGGAGTGTGAACTAGACATGTCCTTAAGCCAATGGAGTTGAGGACATATGAAATGGCAGTCAAAAGTTGGTCCAGTGTGAAACCGGGAGATGCATAGAAAACAAATCCTTGGCCACCCATAAAAGTTGTCATCTCCCTCCATTTGATATGTGCTCCCAGTGTGAAAAGACCCTTAGTTTGATTTCCTAAAAAGCAGCTATGTTGGTGTTTACTGGTTGCCCATGCAAAAGTAGCCAGTGGATTTGTCCATTGGATTTTCATGGGCCAGATGTGAAAACAGTCAGAGCTTATCCATGAGGGTTGTGGTAGAGTGTAAAACAGACCTGGCCTCAGCCAGCCAATGGAGTTTCAAATGGCCGTCAAAAAGCTGGTCCAGTGTGAAACTGCGAGACAAGCTTGTCGTCCATGTGGGTTGTGGTAGAGAGCCAAATAGCTGACATGGCGTCATGACTCAGCCAATGGAGTTTGGGAATTGTCAAATGGCAGCCAAAACCTGGTCCAGTGTGAAACTGCGAAACAAGCTTGTTGTCCATAAAGGGTTACGGTCGAGAGTGAAATAGCTGACATGGCGTCATGAGTCAGCCAATGGAGTTTGGGAATCGTCAAATGGTGGCCAAAAGCTGGTCCAGTTGTGAAACTGCGAGACAAGCTTGTCATCCATGTGGGTTGTGGTCGAGAGTGAAATAGATGACATGGCCTCATGACTCAGCCAATGGAGTTTGGGAATTGTCAAATGGCGGCCAAAAGCTGGTCCAATGTGAAACTGCGAGACAAGTTTGTCATCCATGTGGGTTGCGGTCGAGAGTGAAATAGCTGACATGACCTCATGACTCAGCCAATTGAGTTTGGGAATTGTGAAATGGCGGCCAAAACCTGGTCCAGTGTGAAACTGCAAGACAAGTTTGTCGTCCATTTGGGTTGTGGTCGAGAGTGAAATAGCTGACATGGCGTCATGACTCAGCCAATTGAGTTTGGGAATTGTCAAATGGCGGCCAAAAGCTGGTTCAGTGTGAAACTGCGAGATAAGTTGTCGTCCATCTGGGTTGCGGTCGAGCGTGAGATAGCTGACATGGCCTCATGACTCAGCCAATGGGAATTGTCAAATGGCGGCCAAAAGCTGGTCCAGTGTGAAACCGGGAGACCCTTAGGAAACGGTCCTTGGCCTAAGACCCGTAACAGTTGTCCTCTCTCTGTCTCTCGTTTTGTTCTCTGCCTTGTGAAGCTTCTTCCTCGCAGCGATGGCGTAGCGTTCGTGTGCGCGCGAAAGCTTTTCTTACGGCGGAGAAGCTCACGTTGTTTGGAATTGGGGGGCTTTTTTTGGGGGGGGGAAATGGTTCGGGACGGAGGATTTTGTGACAAAAATTCGGGTTTTCGTGCGGTGTATAAGAAGAGAGGGTGCATTTTCTTGGCTCATTTTGTGCTCCTCTGAATTCCGAGAACTGAAGAAGAGAGAGCGAGCTCTTGCTGTTTGTGTCTCTTGCCTGCCTTTTGAGTTTTCTATTTTATTTTAATTATTTTGGTCTTGCAGTTTTGGTTTTTTTTAAAATGAGAAGTCTGCCTGCAACAAGAAGATGCAGAGGTGCGTGTTTTTCAACATCTGTGTTTCCTTCCTGTCAGAATAAATCTCGAAGACTGTGATTTCTCATTACATTTGTGCTTCAACAGGCAGCTTGGTCTGTTATTCCGAAGTTTTGATGTCGACCCAAGTCTTGTGTTAGGCACAGATTCCATAAGAACCAGAGACAAAGAAAGAGGTGAATGGAAACCCCAAATCTGGGAGATTACAAAGGGAATTTGCATGTCTATACGAGTCCAATAATATGGTGCATTTCTGTGATACCCATCTAGTTTTTTCCTGGACATTGAAGTTTGTCTCTAGAGTGAAATTCTGCATGGCATGGCTGCTAAAAGAAGTCTGGTTCCAGAATTGAATTCTGGAATAACCAAAACCTAGAGTGGACAAAACTTTTCTGTATCTACCTTCAAGAGAAGATTTCCAGAATGAAGCTCCAGAATTTCATCATACTTACATTTTAAAATTCTTTTGTCCCAGGCATGATCATGTTCTGATGATGTCTGATCAAATGCTGCTTACAAGGGATTCACACTTTTTTTTTCCCCTTTCTTTATGGTAGTAACATTAGCCCTTTTCTTTTCTTCCAACTCTTACAATGTGTCTGTGTTCAGTGTTGGGAAGAATCAAACCTTTTGAATAGTTCAACATGGGGAAGAAGATGAGTTTTTCTTTAATCTGGGAAAAGATTGGTGTGCACTTTCAAGGGTTTTTTTGTGTTGGTCCTCTAAGCCTAATGCAGTCTAAAGCTAGGCCTATTGATAGATCAATTTCCAGCTGATTGACCGGAATGATCTGCTGCTGCTGCCAGCCTCTACTTGGTTCCTGAATATAATTTGTTGCAAAAGAATATATCCATAATTTGGGTTTTTGTTCATCTTGTTGCACAAGGCAATTGGCCATGCATGTGTACTTGCCATAAAAGTCTATTGAGTGAACTTTAAGCAACCTGGAAAGGGGTGATCTGTGATTGAATTTTTTTTGCTTTACTTCCTTCCAGAGGAGGAGATTATTTGAACTTGAGCATAGGAAAATTTATTCTTCTCTCCATCACAGCAACTGTGCTTTTGATCTCACTCAACTTTGTGTGTGACATCAAGCTGTGCTTGTCTCTGTTTACTGTCAGGATTCTGTCTATGTGAGGTTGTTGATTGTCCCCAACAGCAATGTTGGAGTATACAGAGGAGGACAAAAGTGATGAAAGACCACCTTCCTCAAGTGTGGGAGAGAGGTCTCCTGCTGCCAACAAGACAGGGACTGCTGATCGGCTGGTCTACAAATTGGTCAAGGTATATGTTCACCTTGTTTTTTTAAGTTGCATACAATGTGTATCCGAAACCATGTACAGAGAAGTTCATGTGCAGTAGTTTGGCAGATAAGCCTCATCTCAAAAGCTGTATGTGTGAATTGAGTGCCTTAGTTGGTGCCTTAGTTCATGGGTCTCTTGCCAGTGGCACACACTGTATTATTGACCATGATTGGGACAGGTTGGAGATGATGGATCAGTTCTTCCAGCCACAGAGGATGAAGTTTTCCAGTCATTGGTAGAAGGAATGAGTGCTGGACTTGCACCCTCATTCACTGGAGGAAGTGATGCCAATGAAGACTATGAGGATGAGGAGGGAAGTGGTGGATCTCTTGATTCTGATGATGATGATATGGATGCAAAGGAGGATCCATCATGTCAGTCTATTGTGTGAACTCTCTCTGCTTTATTTGATTGGAAATGTTCATTGTGGGATTGCTCCTGTCTCTGCTACCCCGAGTCTAACTACGGTAAGACACTTGTTATACTTTAGTGTGTTTATGAGAGGTATTCTGTACATAGTTCTTAGCAATGTGCAATAATGCACATTGCTAAGAAATTCTGCTGTGATGTTGGATTTCTGGCCAACCTGAAAGCTTTTTAGAGGCTGTGGGTATTGTGTCCCCATTTGAACAATTTTGGCAAGCTTTGTCTCTGCATGAAGGTTTGAGGAAAGAAAAAATGAATGGTGTTGTTCTGGATTACAGTTTTCTCAGAACTGGACAACCTTGTGGCTGAAAGGAAGAAGCTGTTGGCACGATTTGAGGTACACCAACTCCACAGCATCACCAGTAGTAGTTTTTTAACAAGTGAATATAGTATGAATGCTTGTGGCAATAGCATCTGTTGCATAGAGAAATTGTCAAGATTTTGTGATGATTTAGAGAAAGGTTTTTTCAAATCTCTGAAACTTTAGGATACCTGTTGTGTGCAGGTTGTGGATACAATGTTGTCAAGAGTGGATGCAGAACAGCAAAAGCGAGTATCATTTGAAGATCAGGTTGGTAGCGTGCTTGGTCACAAGAGCAATTTGTCTGTGTATATGAGCACAGGTTATGCAATTGGAGACTACAAGAGACAGCGTCGACCCAACCCAAGATACTTTGACTTTGATGCTAAAGGTGACCCTGCTCCTCCTGCAATGCCACCACTAATGACATTGAGGTCCAGTACTGGAGAACCTGCTGCAACAGGGATATCACCTGAAAAGCTGCCTTTACAGCCATCCGGTCTAGTCACAATAATTCCCAGAAATGCATGTGGTTGGGGGTCTCAACAAAGTTCCATCCAAATTGCAGGAACACACAGGGCAAGAGCTGTAGTGAATCAGAAGCCTTCTACCTGGACATCCACCAAAGTTCAGGCACCAAAATCGGTAGGCATTCCTGTGGTCAACAGTATGCCTAATCCCACTTCATTGGAGAATCTGTCTATACGTGAACTTCATGAGGCTTTCCGCAGCACCTATGGTCGTGACACATCTGTTAAAGACAAGCACTGGTTGAAGCGCCAAATATCCACTGGGTGGAGCAAACAATGTGATGCTGCCCTTAGTATAGGCTCACATTCTCAGCTGCCTTCACAGACAGACCCAAAAGTCAGGCCAGAGCAATGGTTGTCTGCTGAACAACCTCTTCCCTCATCAACTGCAGCCACAGAGCTGGTCACTGAGAGGGACGCAGTCAATGGTGGTCAAGAACTGGGAACCAATGGTGTTGACTTGACTGAACAACTATGCACCAATGAGGTGGACAGCAAGCAGTCTCTGCGCAGAGTCCTCCCTCTGGCAGTAATCTTTCCAGAGGAGGGGTTTGATGCATCAGCTCCTGGCAGTTTGAATGAATTGGGAGCTGGTGGTGCTCAAATAGCAATATTTGGTGAGGTAGTCAATGCTGGGAAGCAGGTCGGGGGGAAAAGGCAGCGGAAGCCAAATCGTCATTACATTGAGGATGAAGGGGAGGTGGGTCCAGGCACAGTCATAGCTAATTGCAGCCGGCCAGGTCCTGGTGGGAGTGATTCTGGTGGACATGGTTCTGGAATGTCAAGTAGACTTTCTTGGAGAGCTGTCATAACAGATACTGGTCCAGCTGACCTTGTTGGTCAACCTGGGACCTTGCAAGTTTCAACATTACAAAATTCTTCCCGGGCGAACATTCTTCAAGGTCAATGCACGAACGCTGGCAACAGTAGTTTGGTATGTAAATCAATTTCTCACATCATTTCTTGCAACTACTATTGAATATTGGGCACTATGCTGCGGACTCGTGGATGCTTGCACCAGTCCCTGCAAGAAAGGAGACATTCTGATTAGGTTGGAATGCAAGATATATCTTTTGCCTCTCTGTTCCTCCATGTAATCTGGACTGATTATTAGGGAAAGAAATTCTTTTTTCTTTCCATGACTGTAGAAACAGGTTGAGTGATCATTTTTTCAGTCTGTGTTTGATGTATACAGAAGCACAAAGCAGAAGGAAGGGCTACAAAGCTTGTTAAGATGACCCATTCAGCAGCACCACCAGCACAGCATGACACTGAGGGTACTGTACTCAAAGTGAAGTTTCGATTACCTGCTGCCCCAGGCAGGGACAAGGTAATATTTAAAGCTTAGGTTCCACCCATGCTTCATTTGTCACTCCTACAGGTTCATAGAATGTTAAGGTAGCCTGGAAAGATGTAAACCTTACTTCAAAAGGAATGGTGTATGCCTCCTTATGATGATCAACTGAGATATGTTCGTCTGCAGATGAAGGAATGGTCTTTGCAGTTTTTTATCGTTGGGTGTGCTGGAGGCCCCAACCACTATCCTCTATGCAGCTGTCTCTATGCCTTTGGCTTAGATGCTTGCTTGTACAGGACAAGCTAAGATGAAATGAAGCTTACCATGACAAGCTTGTTGCAGCCTGAATGAGGATACTACTTGCCTTTTTTAAACTAGCTATGTCTCTTGACTTCTAGCCAAGATCAGAACTAAGTCTTCCTGTTGCTTCCAGAAATGCAACAGAAACTCAGGATGCAGAGTTTGTATAATGGTTGGTTTGCCCAAAACTTTGGGCAGATCATTATATATTGATCTACAGCCACTGTCAGGAGCTGATGAAGCCATTGGGTAGTCATCATGGCAGTTTGTCACTTGTATATATTTGTGATGGAGGTGATGATCTGACACATTTTGTGATGGTCCAACTTGGAGGTGATGGTCTGACTCTCATAAGTTTATGACTACAATTGTCAGATTACCTTTAAAATTGTTGTAGAGATTTCTCTGCAATTTCTCTGTTATGTGTAGTTCTATCTGATGAATAAGCTTACTTCTGGATCCCCCTTTGATCTTGGGGAGGGGTCTTGTCTGATCGTTTTCCAGCCTTGCATATTGTTATTGCTCTTGTTGTTGTGTTCATGTTTCTTCTTGGTTTCTTTGGTCATGTCCTTCTCTTTAATGTTCTTTTGAGCTAGCCAGCAACATGCTCAAGTCTGCAGTTACTGCTGGTCTTGTGACTAAACTCCCCCAGCATGTTGGTACCTATGACAGGGACCTCCACCTACTGCTAGGAGCTAATGAAGTTGATGGGATGTTCAATTACCATACATCTTGCTGTTAAACGCCACTAAACATGCTTGTGTCTGTGTGCTACTGTTCAAACTGTTTTAGGGTTCACCATGTCTTTTAGGGTGGGGTTTGCTGATGTGTTGTTGATCTGAAATCTCTACAACCATGCTATTGGGTCATCTCGCAGTTCTGTTTAGGTGACTTAAGAAGTCAAAGTATGGAAAAGGCCTCAATACTTATGAAGATGTAGTTGTTATGTTCTACTGTTGCTTTGCTTTTGTGTTCTCGTTCCCTGACCTGTATCCCTTCTTTCTCTTGAAGATTTTGTGGTTGGGTCCTAGGATGGCTTGTACGAGTTGAATGGAGAGGCCAGGGATCAAGGATCATGCTTGTTGCCAGTGCCCTCAAGGGATTCTGCAGATCTCCTGCAACCTCTGGCTTCAGATATTGGGGTGGCAGGTCCTGCTGGGGAACAGCTTGTTACTGCACCAGTTCCAACAGCGAATGGCAGAACCCAACGGAAACATCACCGTCCATGGACTCTTCATGAAGTAATGACATTGGTTGAGGGCGTGGCACATTGTGGTGGGGGGAAGTGGGCTGATATAAAGAAGCTGGCTTTTTCTTCTATTGGTTATAGGACGGCTGTTGACTTGAAGGTAAATTTCTCTCTTGCTAGGCATACTGCTGGTATGTGTTAGGGGCTGAGCTTGACTCAATGAAGGTGATTGTTCTACATATCATGTTGATCCATCTGGTCTGGTACTTTTAGCATGAATGTGCCCTTGTTCTGTGTGCTCATATTGACTGATTTCATGATCGATATGAGTTAGCTGTAATAGGTAGGTAGATGTACATGGCTTCTTCTCTTACATAAGTAAAACAACACAGAGTATTGCAGCTTGCTACATTGAGCTGACAAGCCAATTTGTAGATGTCATTGTCAGCGATGCACAACAGAAGGTGAATTCGGTCATCCATGTATTGCATTGGTCCATTAGCCATGTATATGAAGGCATATAAGGTTGGTTCTTTGTTTTGTCAAGTCCTGCAGACTTTTTTGTATGTGAATTGTATTGATATCACATTGCAATTGTGTGCCTACAAAGACTGTTCTTTTGGTCACAGGACAAGTGGCGAAACTTATTGCGAGCTAGCAGAACTCAGCTATATCCACACAAGCAGGTATGTCTCTTACAAGCACTGGTGTTTCTGTCACCTTTCCCTGGATATGCTAAACTTGGATTTATAAACAGTTTATGTCTCTGAGGGTTCGCTACTTCCAGAGAGTTCTTCATAGCTTATGTGGTGAGTTTAGTCATTCTTCTGAACAATTCTTTGAAGCATTCATTAGATGAATCTCAGAATGCATTACACAGATTCTTGGTTCAAAATGGGGGAGCTTTGTAAAGGCCACTTTGTTCTCAAAGTTGCATGTTCTAAATCCTTGTGTTGATTCTCTCTCCTCCTCCTCCTCCTCCTCCTCCTCCTCTAACTTCTTTTCTCTTGTCTTCTTAGTGTTCCACTTTCTTCTTTGTATCTTTGTTTTCTGTCTGTTGAACCATCTAGTGTTATGCTAAGCCTTCCCAATAGCTTCAGATTGGTGACAGGAACATGGTTGGTTGGTTGATGTTTGACATTTGCTATACCCACCCCACCCATTGCTGGGAACTAATGAACTCTAGAGTCCTTATAGTAGTTAGTCACTGACATACCTGCTGCTGTTGATGTTCACAGAAGATTCACAGCACTTTTTAGTTCTATTCTGTTCTATTTCTTTGCTGTGATTTGCTGCTCTTCTTCCCATAGATTGCTGTTCTGGTTCTTGATGTTTGGTCTGAAACCTCCATAACATTGTTATCTGGTCATCTCACAATTTCCACTGAGGTTGACTAATAGTGTCTGTGGGGAAATTTTGATACTTATGGAGATATTTTGTTTCTACAATTTCACAGTTTCTCTAGGTTTGTTTCATTCTGTCAGAATGTCAATTATGGTAGGACAATGCCCTTTTTCCTGTTACTTGATGGTTTAGGGACATTCCCAAATATTGACAAACAGATGGGAAATGACATAAACAGGGAGAAAGGAAGAAGCAGTTCACTGCAGCTATTCCAGATACCCTTTTAGCTCAAGTTCGTGAGTTGGCAGCCATCCAACATCAAGAGGCCCCAGGTACAGGTGCTGCAGGGATGACAAGTCACAGTGGGAGAACTGTACACAGAAAATAGCTACATCATTATGTTCCAGTAATTGAGTTCCACCATCCAAATTGCCTGAAGTTTATGAGCAGTAAATTCAAGTTAAGCTGGTGAGTATCACGATTTTTTGATCACTTGGCCCGAGGTTGTGTTCCCTTCTCTCATTTTGAAGTGATGCCACCCTTTTGTATGACTGACTGCCCCACACACTAAGGTGTCAAAAGGTTGACAAAGTGTTGACTGATGACTTTGCTCTTGTCATTAGACCTTGCACAGGACCTTAGACTAGTAAAACATTTGGGTATAATACTTTGTTGTAGGGGATAGTCACTCCAGCCAGTATCATTTGAAGGGACATATCAACACAGCAAGTGTAGGTTTGTGTTGTAAGGTAGTGAAGCGAGTGTGCGAACTCTTGCTTGTCTGTGGCGTGGTTCTGTACCGTAATAGGGGTAACCTTGGCTTTTATTCTTCAGACTGTAAGTATTGAAGCTGCATGAATTTGGCCATGGCAAACTTGGTAGAAGCACAAGGGGGAGGGGATGGGTGGGTGGGGGGTGTAAAGTTCTCAAATTGATTGCATTGTGCTTTCCAATCTATGCTGTACAAAGTGTTCAGTTCTGACAGAAGTGATAGAATAATCTCTTTGACCTGCTAAATGTAAGCTTGTAGGATGCCAAGTTTGTGCAGGTGCATCCAACCACAACCACGTGTTTGCTGGTGTGTGCGTGAACTGAACTTGCTTCACAAAAGAACATGTGGTCATCAGATTCATCCATTGGTTTCAGGATATTGACCTTTATGGTTACCCACAAATTTGCTGGACAGTGGAAGGGTGGGGTGGGGAGGATATGATGTAAACAAGTTTTTATATGCTTCAATATACTGACAGCATTGCTATTGCACTTGTTCCCTGAGGATACAGGATACTTTTCCCTCCTCCATTAGTACTTGGACAGGTTCACCTACAATGCATCGGGTCTAGGCCTTGCATTGTAGCTGTCTTGACACTGGGTTCCAGTAAAATAGTAGACCCGATGTGGTTAGACCTCCTGCTGTCCCTGATTCCCAAGTCTAGGTCTGCCTTATGGTCTTCCACCTCAGCTTCCTTCTCCATTTGTCCTGCTGTAGTGATTTAATTTTTTCAATGTCTCGAGCTACTTGCTTAGTATGAACATCGGTTCTAGTAGTACTCAAGGCAAGTACCATAGAAAGATGCTCATCCCAATCGTTCTCCTTGCTCATTTATCCACTTGGTCAGTTAGGAACTGTTCATGGACTTTTGTTTGGCCATTACCTTGAAGGTAGAATGTAATACCATTTTGTTCAAAATGGACTTGATTTCAAAGTTTCTTGTGAAAGAATCATTTTTTTGAAAAATTAATGAGTTTCCAGAGACGAAAATCATTCTAAATTTAATAATCTTTGCTCATCAGTCTGAAAAATATCAAATGACAAACATGCACACTATCTTGTTGAGGGCCTTCCTCTTGTCATTTGAATTAAGATAAGTGTTTGTTTGTTTGTTTGTTTCTTTGGAGGTGACCATGTAATAATTCTTCCAAACTAAAGGGCTCCTCATTCCACTTTTTTGGTATATATGGGTGATTTTTCAAAATCTATCGAATGATTGTCCTTGGACAATTTCAAAGGCAATTCATATTTACCTTATTTTGAAGCCTACCTATTTTGCTCTTCTCTCCTACACACTAACATGGATATGAAAAGGCAAATTAACATGTGCATTTTCATTTCCATGATATTTATATTTATTCGCATTGAATTGAATTTGAGATTCACATAAATAATAATGGATTACTAGTGGTAACCCGTGCCTGCAAGGCACAGATTTGTGGGATACGGTTTGGGTAGCAGGGTACGGTTACAGGTGGGGTAGGTAGGTACGTGTGTCGTAGGTAGGTAAGTAGGTAGGTATGTGCGTGGTGCAATGGGACGGACTTTGGAGGTGGCGATCGGAATTCGAAAATTTGGGGGGGGGGGGGGGGGGGGGGGGCGGGGGGGGGGGGGGGGGGGGGGGGGGGGGGGGGGGGGGGGGGGGGGGGGGGGGGGGGC
>Ga0116227_10005434_pt1 | contig 26825 bp, 28 predicted proteins | sample S1TSphgellanicum_FD_89693 | JGI IMG/M metagenome (GOLD analysis project Ga0116227, IMG submission 89693) | Host-associated microbial communities from peat moss isolated from Minnesota, USA - S1T2_Fb - Sphagnum magellanicum MG | ecosystem: Host-associated > Plants > Peat moss > Unclassified...
TATATATATATATATATATATATATATATATATATATATATATATATATATATATATATATATAGAGGTAAATATTACATAGATAATAAACCCAACAATATCCTTTCATAAAATGTTTTTCTTCCCGCCTGCCCCCTTTCCCCCACACATACACACAACTTTTAATTCTGTTTTTTTGGCCAAGGGCAACCAACCCTATTTGAGAAGAAAACCAAATCATAAAAGAAACCGGCGGTCATGTTTTCCGGCGCTGTTCCGGTTCTTAGACTTTCCCGCCCTCGCCCGCCCTCGCTCCTCCAAAACCACAAACCCTAAAACTGTGCACGAAGAACTGTCCGCGGTGCACAATCGCAAAGGCTCGTGATTCGGATTCTTCAGGCTCTAGATCTTCCTGATGCAAATATGTTTGCGAATTGTGTGCGCATTTTCGTGATCTGCGATTTTACGTTTGTGCTCGCGCGTGCAAATCCGGGTGTACAATTTTGTATTTAGTTGTGTATTGCTTGACCTGTTTGTACAGGTTTTGGTGTATGCGTGTGTGCGCGCTGGCGCGAGTTGGGTGTGCAATCTGTGTGTTTGATACATAATTGAGTTAGGTTTTTGATTGAAACAATGACGGACATTTGCAATCCTCGGCCCATGGTGAATGCGGGGCTGTTGAAGAAGTACCTGGGACGAAGAGTCACTACCGTGGTAAAAGTGTTCAGGTCTGATGGTGCGGATTTGGTGGGCCAGGCGCCTGACGGTACTTCTATCACCGTGCGCAAAGCTGCTAGCAGCAGCACTACCCTCTCACACTTCGTCGAGGTTGTGGGCGTTGTCGAGGGCGAGAGTGCTCTGCGAGCTGAAATCTGTACCAATTTCGGAGATGCTTTCGGTCCGTCCTCGAACTTAATTAGGCTTTGTTCCTCGTCTTTGCTGCAGCTTTCCTCTTTTGCGCGAGGTTTTTTCATTAAAATTTCCATGGAAAAGCTAAAGAAACTGCACAGACTTGAGAAGAACACAGACACAAAGAGGAGCACAAATTTCAATTGAAACTTCACCGCAAATCCTAAACCCTTTGATTGAACGGATTAGGAAAGGAAATGGCGTTCAGGTGCTTCTGTTTTCCAGATAATCAGATACACCTTGTTTTCAGATGAAAGGTTTAGGGTTTACATATCAAAAGATGAAATGTCTTTGGAACTTCCTCACATGTTTGACACATGCAAACTGCTCATGCGGGATTGCAGAGGCATGTACATGTGCAGTATGGGTTATAATTAACAACATTGTGGTTTTAGGGTTGGCAGTTTTAGCTAAATCTGTTTTCTTTGGAATGATACCTAGAACATTGGACCATTTTCCCCATTGTTTGCCTTGATATCCAAAAGGTCCTTAATGAAAGACAGAGTTATAGGTGCGGTTCTTGATTGGATCAGTTCCTCAATTGTTGCTATGCATCTGATTCTTGTCTTCTGTGCTTGCAGATATGGTGACATATAACCAGTTGTGTCAGCTTGCAAATTGTGACAACAGAGACTGCTTTGTATGATCAAGCTTTTTTAAGGGATGCTGGAATTTTGTCAGTGCCAACTGCACATGACTTAGATAGATACTTCAATACCATTGTAATTCCACAGCATGGTGCAAAGCGAAAGACAAAAATAGTGAGTTTTGAGAAGATAGGATTTCTGTCCAAAAGGGAAGTTACAAGTTTCCCACTCTTTGGGGAATGAGAAACTGCGTAAGGACAAGAACCTTATGTCATCTCCATGGACACTCATTGGTACTGAAGTGCATGAGCCTGTGGGTATGCCCAAAGCCCATTTTCCACATCAATGCTTTCTCTTGAGCATTTTGACAAAGCAGTGGAAGTTACTCTTGTTCAATCCAAGTCCTGTTTTTTGAGCTTGTTCTGGATATGCATTTCTCTTGTGGCTTCTTTTGTTTTCCTGTATTATTTACTTGGGAGTGCGGAATATCAAAGTTGCATGGCAACTACTGAGTTGTGATGTATATTGTCTCTTGCATTTCTTGCAGTATATATAGAATTCTGCTCTTCCATTTATATGTCATTGTGGACTGCTGTTTGTGAAAGTTTATGAAGCACATACAAATATATAGGCTGTATTATAATATGTGCTTGATAGCAAGGTTTAGGTTGAAAGTTGAAATGCAGAACATTTAAAGATATAATGGTGGGTTTTTCACACAGTACTAGTGTGGCCTGTGGTGTTGGCCCAACTGTTACCATGTCCTCAATTGATTTTTCCTTCCAAAACCTGGTTTTTAGGAATTTATTTGAATTTTCAGCAGCAGAAATCACTTTAAAATCAATCTCTCCCACATTCTGAATCCAAATCTTACCACCAAATAAATTCCATTAAATCCTGCTCATCAAGATCTTTCCAACAACACCAAAGGCACATTCCAATTCCTCCTAAATTTTCAGCTACGATTTAATTTAATTTTCAGTGAAGAAATCATTCAATATTGAAGAACTTTTGCACTGCAAGTCCAAATGCCATAGAACCAAGGCCATGCACCCCTCCTCATCGAGAGCTTTCCAAAGAGACCAAGAACACGATCTGAAGCATCCAGGTTCGGTGGATCTCATAATTACAAACAAAACAAAACAAAACAAACTAACTAACTACCTTGCTTCATAGATAGATTGCTATTCATGTTCAGTACTTTCTGGTACTGATCTGCACAATAACTACACCATATCATGATCAAAGAATCATAAATTTGGTTATACTCATAATTTGGTAGTATGTAAAATTGAGAATTTACGTAACACCTACGTCATTTTAGGTTATTTTAAATGCTTTTGGAGATTTCTATATTCTTATCATACTGCCTCACAACTCATTCTGACACCCCAAAGTACCAAACACACAAACAAATAAAACCCAACATGCACAAACACAATCCCCCAAAAACAAAAGCCATTGTTGCCTTGAACTTCACCTGAGTCCCAAATTTTCTGAAAAAATTGGAGAAAATTTCACTACATTTTGACTCTGACTTTAGTTTGGTAGCATTTTTTCTACATGATATGCTAGCTTAGAGATTCATTTCTAGGCTTTTCTTTAGGACAAAGATATTCTGTCTTTTCCCTTTTTATTAAATTAATCCAATATTAAGTGAAGATAGGAAGAAAGGAATGAGAAAGATTGAAAAGACAATAGGAATGTCAAAAACATTAGCAAAACAAGGATTTTAGGTAGTGTGAGGAAGAGAAAAACCAAGTTAAGAAAAACAACATTTATTTTTTTAAAGGAAGAGGAGAAGAAATAATAACATAGAAGAAGATGACATCAAATGAAGGCAAAGAAAAATGCAACACAAACATGTAAACAAAGTAATGAAAACGAAAATGGACCTTCAAAAAAAACCATCAATATAAACAATTGAAAGGACCAACAATAAGACCCTCAATAAAATTGAAAAAAACCCCATAACAAAACAAGAACACAAATACAAAAAATAAAAAATTGAAGATGAAAAGAAACATCAAAATGAACTTGAAAACAATGCAAATGGGAAAAGACTAGAAAACCCAAAAAAAACAAATGAAGAAAAGTTAGAAACACAAATATTGAGAAAATAATAACACAAAATATGGGAACAAATAGTAGTTCAAGCATGAAATGAATGATGACATGAACAACGAAAAAAAGGAATTTGCAAGTTGAATGCCTAGAAAAGTAAGGCAAACTTGCAACTTGTGGGCATAAATTTTAAAGTTTGGCAATAGTGACACCACCAAGAATGAAACTCAACCCTTCAAAAATCACGAACCAATCTACAAAACTCCAAGGTCTTCAAAACAAAAAAAGTACAATCAAAGGTTTGTGAAAGTGTGAGTTTTACAAAACACATAAATATAATCAATGTTTACAAAACCCAGTGTTCCTTGAAAGAACATGCATTCAAAAGTCTAAATCTTGGCAAGCAAGTGTCATGTTAAGATTTGGACATCACAATGTGAACTAATGATGTGTAAATGAACTCAAAACTTCTTGTTTATGGGAAAATAAATATAATAGATATTTCTCATCTTTCCACTAGTTCTAGATAGGTGTTGATGTGTAAGTTTTTTGTGACCAATGATCTTCTTAAACCTTATATTCTAAATTGGTAGGTATTGTTTATGATATCACCTTATTTTAAGGTTTGACCTAAGTAATCTTGTAATGGCCAATGGTTTTCAAAACACTTTTGTATGTGATGGTCTTTAAAATATACTTTGTATTGACATTCTCAAGTCCCATGGATCACATCTTTGATGACCTTACATTTAACAATTGTGAAAAAATAAACTCATGTACCAATTATGCCTAGTGGCTTAGCTAGACAAAATTCATTGAGGATTTGGGTATGCATGATGCTCATCTTGAAGTAGTCTTGGGCTTGTATTTTGTTCACTAACATTTTATCAATTTTGAGATGAAAAAAAAATTCAATTTGTTGCTTCTAAAAATATTTATCATGGCTATTTTTTAAATGATTCACACAAGAATCAAAACTTGGTTAAGTAATTTTGAAAAGATATTGAATTCTTGAGTAAGTCTTCATGGTCTAAACACATCTAAGGCCTCTCCTTCTTCCTTTCACCTTGGACATGAAAAAAATATTTTCTATAAGAAAACATAATAGGTGTTTATTCCCATGTGATAAACATGATTTTATGAAACTTTGGGCTAGAAGCTCTAGGTTGCAAAGCTATCACAAAATATTTGCAAACCCTCAAAGTCTATTGTTTAAGTTTTTATACTTCATTCTGAAATTTAGATTTTGAAGTCTAAAAACCATTAATATTTTGTTCGTCCAAAAACTTTCATATCATGGATTTTGAATGTGCATTGAAAAAAAATTCCCCATTTAGAAAGACAATTTAATATTGTCCCAAAACATTGATTCACCACTTAAATGATGAAAAGAAAACACTTAATATATTTTAAAGCAACTTGGATTCACATTCTTTACTATTGTTGCATTTCCAAAGTAAAATTGATGGAAAATTTCCCAATTGCCAAACTCTTCCATCAAGGATTAAAGGGTTTGAACAATTTTCAAACTAATGTCATTGTAACCAACTACCTATTTTTTGGCAAGGTGAGTAGATTTAACAATCATCAAATATGATTTAACTTTCAAAAATTAAAGCAATTAGAATAATCCTTTGAAAAATTCTAATAACAAATGTTTATGAATCTAGATATGTTGTGGATGTTTTATAAGTTATGAACTTGATTAATTTCATTTAAGTCATTTGATGGTGCAAAAATCTAAATATGCAAGCAAAAATGCAACCAATGTGAACATGTTACATAAATCCAAATCCTTCAAACAAATGACAACAAATTTCACACGCCCATATGTTCAACATTTTACCTTGAAAAATCCTTCAATCAAGTTCAATAAGTTGATGATGATGTTCAAAGAATGTTCAAGATCAAGCTCATGTTGAAGCTATAAAGGGAGGGTTGGTGTAAGGTCATCATATGTATTTTTTGGGCACCCTAACATTCAATGAGTATTATTTTTCTATTTAATCATAAATGGGATTAATTTCAATATTTATCCTCCTTTGATTATAAATATCATAAAATTTCATATTCATAGTACATTTGTAAATTCAATTAGAATTGTAAAACATCTTTAGCTATATAAATCCAAAGTTTATTTAACAAAAAAAAAAGGATTTTTTGTGGGCCTAATCGTTTTGTTTAATTTTACAAATTTTACTTCCAAAAATTTATAAATATTTTATTTTGAATTGGTGTGTCAAGTTTGAATTAGTGGTAAGAGATTTATAGGAAGATTCTAACAAATTCATCAACCTTTCAAGGGCTCCACATAGGATGGAGGCAAACAAATCCATCACTAAAACAACACAAAACAATAAAAAAGATTTGTGTGTTCAACTAATACCACATAATGGTAAATAGTAGCTATCAACAAAAAATGATAGATTGCATGTTTCAACAAGTGAATAAAGAATAAAAATTAATGGTTGTAATTTAGAAATTGAAGTTATTTTCAAAGGAAATTGAAATCACAATCAAGAAAAAGAATAATGGCTTTCACAACTTTGAAATGACTTGTTGGAAGACCATGAAAATAATTTCAAGCAACTTTGATTACAAATAAGAAAATCAAGCAAGAAAACAACAATGAGGATGAAAACTCCAAATCGACAAAAAGAAGAACGACATGAGGTACTTATAACAACTAATTTGCACCACACCTTTGGCCTTCCATTTTTGTAGATGTGAAGAAACATGCGATGATCTCACTAGTGCTCTTCACTACTTGAAAACCTTGCTTAGAAAACCAAAAGAAGTTAGTTGTCTATATGAAAAATTGAACATGGGAGCTTTTTATGAATGGTTCACACCAAGAGGAAAGCTTAAACCACATTTGAAAGAAGTTATAACAAAAGGGATTGCTTCCATTCCTACTTGTTTTTCAATTCTAGAAACAAGACTAGAATTGAAAGATGAACTCATTAATGTGTTGAAAAACATGCAAGCTACTAAACAAGGCTTTTATGCACCACTTCTTAAACCAATCATTAGAAGGATCTTTGAATGTTGAACATTTGAAGTTTAGAAGGACTTTATAAAGTGAGGGTTCAAAGTGACTTTGCCCTATACCAAAAACTTCATGAAAACCCACCTTAATTAGTCATATAGGGGTCAAAGCAAGATACAATATATATAAAAAGTAGACGTCTCCATTTAAAACATGTCACACATATATTTACAAAAAAGTAATATCAAATTAGGTGAAACTATATGTCAAATAACATTCATTTGTGTATTAATTTTATAAAAATATAGTTCCCAAAACATAAAAAATAAATGAACTTCAAAAGTGAATGAAAAGTAGATTTGAAACCAATTGGCTTATATGTGTTCAAACCTACTTTTTCATTAAAAATTTTAGTCAAATAATTATGTATTAATTTATAATATGAATATCATCATCTATTTTTAGCAAGCCATCAATTTTTTTTAAAAAAATATCTTTAATAAACCCTACTTGACACCTACTTGAAAGAAAAAGCCTATGTTCAAAAGTAGATGTAAAAAACTATTGATATTTTTAAAACCCTACTTGAAACCTACTTTTACAAATTGGAATTTGAAAATTAATGCACATTAATGTAAAAACATCTTATCTTTTATCGTTCAAGCAAAAAATTAAATGTTTCACAATTTTGGGTGCAAGTATGTAGATAGGAGCCAACAAGATTACTTTACAAAAGGATTGTGAGTCTTTTTTAGTTTTTTTTCACTTTTTCATATGAAAGAATTTTTGAATCGAATCTTTTGCAACTTGTTATTAAAAATATGTATAGTTGCCCCAATAGATCACATGTTTTGTGTTAATCATTATTAAATAAATATGAAAATTTCAAAGTGTGTAAATTTTTCTAGATTTTACATTTCATCTTGAAAATTTATCATAATTTTGAATCATATCAAAATATGTTAACTATTTTAGCTTTTATTTCATATATCATAAAATACAACTTTGTTTTGTATGTCATGCACATTACACCCCATTTACATGTGGTACAAGACTTTTGGAATTTTGAAAATTTGAAAACTATTTTGAATTTTTGAATTCCATATCTTTTACATTGTGAGTTTTTTTTGAACTTGGGTAGTAGGTTATTATCATCTAAATTCTTTTACCATCAAAATTATGTTATTACAATAATCCTTTACCTAGTCCTTTGTAAAATTAACCACATCTAATGTAATACCTATTCAAGATCAAACCTCCTTTTTAAAAACCAAAATTTAATTTAATGAATTTTTAATTTGAATTCCTCAACTTTCATATTAGTTGTTTAGCACAACTTGGAATGATTAACATAACTTTAAAATGTCAAGAAAAAAAATATGTAAAAAAATTCATAGTTTTCACCACTATCCGACATGGTTTTTAGCTCTTATCTTTGTATTCACACCCTTTTATGATGGCTTTAATTGTTATTTAAAATATACTTACTATAGTTTTGACAAGGTAAAAAAGTTATTCACTTTATCTTGCTTACACTCATAGAGAACCACTATAACATGAAAAGAATTGGAACCATGGCAACAAGAACGGATAACCATGGCACACATGGTTGCTTAATTACTTTGTCAAAGTATACAATATTTTTGTTTTTTTGGTAGTCAACATAGATCAAACTAGAGTTCATTTTATGTCCATTGGAGGTGATAGAACTGGGAGACTAAAGGAGCAAAACACATCCAAACATTTGGAATAAAAAAAGAGACAAATCATAACTATTGTTTCATCTTTAGCCAATGGAAATTGTTACCTTTACAAATTTTGTTCCACAAGACAATCAACCATTCATTTCCCCCATGAGCAAAGGAAGTAGAACTTGTTCATTTGACCTATAGTTCCAACCATTGGTTTACATTGGAAACCACCAAATAGTTCTTCATACCTTATCTTGCAATTCAAATGCAAACATTTACCTTAACAAAAGACTAAAAAATGGTTTGGTTGATTCACCATTGTTTAGTTTACAAAAGTATAAAGTTTTTGGCTTGGATGAAACAATAATACCCATATGTGTGTGTCATATTTGTTCCAACAAATTGCACGAACACCTTTCAATTTGTTGATGTTATTTTCCAACATCCATTCAAGCCTGCATTCAAGAAAGAATTCAATTCCTATACCTACTCAACAATCAAGAACCAACTTGAATGAGGTGAAAATCTTAAAGTTGACTTCCAAATGTCAATTTTAAAACCAAAACTTTGTGCATGACTTTTTCATGTGTGGGAACACATGAAAAAACATGGACAATATGATTTGCAAAGGTTGGGAGAAGACAAGGCTTTTAAAGAATTTCAATGGATAATTTTAGCCTAAAGTAATGGAAGTGAATGTTGTCACACCTTTATTTTTAGTTAATTTTGATTTTGAAATCAAACAAGAAGGAGAAGAGGATGACAACATTGATCTAGAGGATTCCATGCTTGAAATCATGGAACAATGTTTGAATATCAATGTTTGATAGTTGTTACTATTGTCATTATTACCTTTATTATTCAAGTTTCAACAATATACATGGAAGAAAATTCAAGGGTTGCGCACCTCCATTAGTTGTTGCCACTATTATTGAATGGCCATTGTTGTGTTACCATGTTGCCATTATGTTGCCATTGCTACCAACAACATGTTGTGCTAATGTTACTACCATTGTGATATTTCCATTGCTGCTACTATGTTGCCATTGCTACCAATAACATGTTGTGTTGATGTTACTACCACTGTGATACTTCCATTGCACTGTTGTTGCTACCACCATGTTGCTATTGTGCAACCCATAAGCATTAAAGTAATTTGCAAACATTCTTTTTCCACCTATGTGTTGCAAGATGTTCCAATTATGTTCATGCAAGTGCAAGTTGCTCTCTAATCCTCTTCACCTGCAATGTTAAATTCAAGATTCAAATGTTGGCTCTTTTCAAGACTTGAATGTTGGCTTTTCTTTGAGGGTCTTTACTACAAAATTACCTAGCATTCAATAAGTATCTTTTACAATCCATCTCCAAATACATTTATATGTTGCCATTTTTAGCTTAATGGTGCGTATTAAATTTTATTAAAAACAAATTCTAGGTGTACTCAATACAACATTTATTCATCATAGTGTAATTCATTTTAGCCTTTGAAGGTTAAACAAATGAGAAGTTATACAATGTGGGTCCACTTACCCCTCATGATTGTCGTGTGCAAATGATTTTTTAGTAGTCACAACATTTCTTCCATTTTCATATTGCATTTGACATAACTTGTCTTGCACCACAATCAAATCCATGTCATTTTTTGGATCTTTATTTTTGCATTCACAATGATGTTCTGAAGATTGCTTAAATCTTCTTCATCCAATTCCTTCTCCTTCAACATCTTCCCAAGATTGGAATTATCAACCACTTGCCCAATTTAATAGATCACTTGCTCGTGTGCACATGTCTCCTAACCTTAACTATGAGTGAAAATTAGAAATTATTTCATATTTTGCATACATTTCTTCCATTATTTTGTCACATTCTTTTGAACCACCACCGTTTCCTTTAGTTTTATTTTGCCTTTGTGAGCTTCTTGCAACTATTCATTTCATGAACATAGGCTTTTGAGGTGCACGAATTGGTTGAGGTATTCAAAATTTTCTATTACAACAATCACCCTAGCTAGCATGGTATGGTGAGCGATCACATCAACCACCTTCTTGCCACTATTTGTAGTGAATCATTTCACATGAATTGCATTAGATGTTCAACCACACCCACATTCTAGACCAATTCAATTTTTTGAACATATCTACCAAACAAGCAAAAGGTGATAATTAACACCACATGAGGTTTACAGCTAGATCCATAAATCCAAAAAATGTAAGAAATGCAAAAATAAAATAAAATAGTATCAAAACACTTTAGGGCAAAACACAAAGGTGCTTGATGATTAGTAAATATTAGGTATAAAAGCAACATTTCTATCCTTATTTTGTTGTTGTTTGCATAAGGGTGGGTGGCACAATAAACCATGTGACAAAAAAAAAAACAATAAGAGTTTTACATCGGTGTAGTCACAATCAATGAATCACCATAGACACTTTTTGGCAATATCATAAATTCGGTGATAAACAAAATAAGAGACTCCAAAAAGGAGCTCAACACCCTTTCATAAGAATGCATCCCTACAGGGTTGCAATAATAAAGCATCCAATATATCATCCTTGTGAAACAAATAGAAAATCTCGTTTGATGCTACCCCTAGTACCACACCTTTGGCAAACTTCAAATATTATGTTTCCACCACCTTTCCCAACTCCTACACTTCCCCATGAGTGACCATTGTTAGGAATATGGCTAGAACTGCCATTCTTTTCTTCTTTCATTGGGTTGGTTACCATATTGGCCCTTGATACTAAAAATTGGCAATTTTGAAAAAAATTTGTCTTTTAAAGTTTGATGATCTAGGGATTAAACAAAGACATTTTTGCTACTAACTAGAAGTACATTCAAAGGCTTGATGACAACAACATCCATTGCAAAGTTTGCCTCATTCATAACCACCTTTGCATTTCCTGCAAAGGTTCCAAAGCTTTTCACCGCCACTTCTAGTACCTCTCTAGAGCCTATTTTTGTTAAAAGGTGCCCAAGTTTAGTAGGTAAGTATTTATAAGACCAAGATATTTTGTGACCTTCTAACCTTGGCTTGGTTTCACAAGAGGTGGTGAAATTTGTTGACAATCCTCTTGTGAGAAGTTGACATCATCTTCGGACAATGATGACCTTTCTCCTCCTCCTCCTTTGTTGTTAGTACTACGTTCTTCCATCAATGCATCAAATTCTCAACATGTTTTCTTTTGATTTTAGCAAGCTCTTTGGCAAGGTCATTTTTTTCCTTAGTGGCTTTGCTACCTTAAACCCTAAATTCATTTTTTCATTTTTTGACATTTACAACAATTAATTTAAAACAATTTTGACACAAGGTGGTACATACTTAAAATTTTTTTTGGCCATTTCACTTTTGAAATAATAAATGCCAAACCCTAATGGTAGTTATGGTAGCAAGTGAGATGTCTAATGCATAAAAGATTTTTATGAAACAACCAACAATAATTTACATTGTGTAGGTGTGTAAGAAATGACCTTTTGGGCTAAAGGAAATTGTTTTAATTTTGTTTGGTTGGATCACACAAGTTAATGGTCGAAAGAAAATTGAAAAGATATGCAAGGAGAAACAATCCCATTATAAAAAAAATGGAATCAAAAGCCAAATCATCATTATGTTCCAAATCTAAAAAAAAAACCAAACTCCATGAATACGAAGAAACAAAGGGGTTGATGTGCATAACTATAATAAACCATACACAAGAACATGATCATACAAAGTTTTCCAAATGAACTTCATCAACTTTCTCAAGGTCAAAAGAATGAAAATCAAGGCAATGTTCAAAGTAATAAAAAGCAACATGATGCACAATGTAGGGCTTGGGTTTGCCAATTAATATCACTAATGATTCCTTGATAAACCCATGCAATTTCTATTTCACCAACTTTGAATGCACTCCCTAGCTCCTGGCAATTAGATCTCAATGAGTGTTTAGATATGCATCAATGACACATTATATTATTAGTTGAAGACCCTTCTTCTCCCCAAAGCAAATAAAACTTAGAATTTGGACCCATCATGGATTTAACATAGACCAAACCTTTATATGAGGCACTATTTCTCTATATGAACCTATTGGCGGGAACCCGGGGTCCCGTAAAAAACTCAAAGTCAGAAGACAATTTTTTTTTTTTTTTTTGGAGGGTACCTAAAATAGCACCCGGGCCCCGTGGCGGATGCCATACGGGGCTTTTACTGGCCTGGCAAGAGCTCCAGACCTCGCTTGAGCAGCAGAAGCAATGTTTAAGCGGAGCTAGGAGGAATGTTTGATTGAATTGAAAATGAAAATACACCATTGGGGATTTGACAATAATGACCTGAGTTCGATTGAGAAGAACAAGGGCAACATTCAGGAGGCCATGGCAACAATCTTGGATTATCTTAAGATCTGGGAGAACTGTAGTATAATTGGCCGATGGTGTGATCAACTACTCGCATTTTTGTCACTAGTTGAGAAGCCGCCCACGTTGTCTGATACAGCAACCTCGAGTTTGACCGCCGATGAATCCTTACTCTAGAAGCGCAAACATGGCGGCATCAATGGATTGTATCAGTGCGTGCAGTAGATCAACAAGAAGAAGACGGATTGGAAGACAAACGCATTGGAGAGAGTGGTGAAGAAGATGGGAGAAAAGAGTCTCAACGCATTGAAAGAGACGTGGAATGTGATGAAGACGGGATACGACGAGGCGGAATGGGAGCAGGGCGAAGGAGTCATTCTGGGATTGATGGCGCAAGGTTACTCGGATCGAGAGATTAAGGCCCTCCTTGGTGTTGGTGGTTTTCGTGTGTCACGATTGAGAAAGATTCATAAGGACGGGACATGGGACGGAAGCCATAGTCGCCGTCCTATGAAAGTTCCACATCACGCTCTATCATCAGACGATCTAACTGCATTCATTGAGGACTGCAAGACGTGGGAGCTGGAGGATGGATTTCCCTGTTCGCATCGACAACCTCGCCAATATTTTGTGGAGGCTAAGTTGACTTGGACGGAGCTTTGGAAGCAGTACGAAAAAAAAATGGTGTCTTTTGAGCGGCAAGTGATGAGCTTCTCCCAATGGACCCAGTACGTCAAGTTGCACCAACCTGGTGTTCGCCTGATGAAGACGGCAGAAGATGTTTGTGATTCTTGTGTTCGCATTGATATGCAACTCGCTCGTGACAATCTCCCACCTGAAGAGTGGGAGCATCTGGTTCTGGAGAAGGGGATGCACCTTCAGGCCGCTATTGATCAGCGTCGGTTCATGTCAGGGTTCGTTAAGTAGTACATTGCAGCTAATGCACCCCAGCAACCTGTCCTGAATGCGATTATTCCCGATACCATTGATGATGTGCCTCCTGATCTTATCGACGACGCCTTCCCTGAGATCCAGATTCAGATTGAAGATTTCGGCGATAGCTTCCCGCTTCCTTTCTATGGCCATCAACGTCCTTTTGCTGACTACTTCAACTCCAATCTCATGATGCAGAACTTCATCATCTCTGACATCACCACCAATTGCAATAATGTTCTGATCTACGATGAGCGTGGTCAGGGCAAAGGCGCTGACGCCCTGTGTAGTCTTCGTTTATTCTTTCATCTTCGACTTCGTCAAGAACGTGCCGACCGTTCACCTAAGATGCTCTTGCTGATCCTCGACAACTGCGTTGGTCAAAATAAGTCAAAGGTGGTCTTCATGTTCTATGCGCTGTTATCTCTCCTGTTTTATGACAAGGTCGTTCTTCTTTTTCTTATCCCTGGCCACTCTCACAACCAAGCCGATCGTGTCGTTGCCTGGTGTTGAAACAAGATGTGTGCCCAGAACCTCTACACCCCTAGCGCGATTGTATCTGAGCTCAACGCCATTAAGTCTATCTCTGCCGAATTCCTGGATCATCAGTCATCGCGGCGACCCTTCTTTGGCGATTAGACCTCTCTTTTGAAGAAGTACTTCAAGTCTATGCCACCGAACTACACTGGCAACTACTTTTTTGAGATCGACCAGGGCATTGTCAGCATGTGCCATCTCATAAGTACACCCGACAACGAGGCCGTCCAGTTTCCGATGCTTCTTCCCGAGAATATTGATTCTGTTCATCAAGCGATTCTTTTCGATTTGTTTGGAAGTGGCATCAAGTCCATTGATGACGTCACGTCGGTTGACATGGTCAAGCTCCCTCGTGTGGAGCTTAAGGAGCAGCTGAGCAACAAGAAGCTCAAATCGTTGTCCAAGAAGTACTTTTCTATCCCTCCCGAAGTACTTTCCTACTACCCCTTTATTCCTGAGGGTTTTTCCGATTCTTCGGAAGATGAGGATGTGGCAGCCACGCGATCTAGGAGCAAGAGCGCGCGCGTAACGCCTTCTAAGAAGGCGGTTGGGGTGGAGAAGCCAAAGGTCGAGCACCCGCGGAAGAATGCCTCCGGCACTATGCCTGGACAGTCGTCGTTCCTATCGTTTTTGCGGAAGGCGTAAACATTGAAAATACAAATTGGACCGATCGCGAGATGACTTCATTGAATAAGAGAAAACGATTGAGCCTATTACGAGATGGTTCTGATGACTAGTTGCAGAGATATAGATCTTTTGAGAGACCCGGGTCCCGTTTGGGAACCCGGGTTCTCGCCAATAGGTTCATACATATATTTCTAGATATCACCATAAATATTACATGCTTAATACAAATCCCCAAAATTCCTTAAATATGTCAGTGCATCCCTTTTCAAGTTGCCTAGATATTTAGTGTCTTTAAATTTTTAAAACCCATGACCTTTTTTAAATGATTTTGATTATAACATGCAACTCCAATATTTCAAAGCCTTTTTGGAGATCTTTTCAATGGCGTTTAATATTACCCACTTTGGATACAATTTTCATCTTCAAATTGGGTTCTATTAAGAATCTCAAGATCAAAATTAAGAAATGTGTAAATGGGAGTTTGAGGAATCCCATCCGTCAGTTCACACATTCTACCCATTTGTGTAAACGACTCTCTCTCTCCTCACCTTTTGCCAAATCTCAAATTTGTGATCATGTCAGGTTGTAAAACACAATCATAAACTCACAACATGATAATTGATTTATTGGCAAATGAACTACTTTTTATAAAAGGTGAAATGCCCCCAGGACTACTTTTGCTAAATACCATAGCACAAATTATACTACGAGTACAAATGTTGAAATTCTCAAAAGATTTTTTTTTCAAAGAACAAAATTTTGTGAAGGAAAATAGAGAATCTCTTGTAACATTCAAATTTTCAACACTTCAAAATTAAGTAAATCATTTGATAAACATATGTCAAAGCTGCTGTTGAACTATGGTACCTTCAAATGGGTGTCTTGTAGTGAAGTTACACAATTTTACACACTGCCATTGATAACCCAAACAATTAAAAGCTTGAACTATTCATATACGAGGTTACATTTTTGCACTTGTTAGCCAAATGGCCATGCAAACTCTCAACCTTGAGTGTAGGTTGCTCTTCCATGTTGCCAAAATGATCTGGCAACTAGAAAGTGGCACTGCATGAGAAATAGCAGTAGTGTTCATTTTTGCTCCTGCAGCTGGAGCTGCTCTTAGGGCTTTTACACTTCTTTGTCCTTTATATTTCTCTTATCATCAACAACTAAACCATCCATATCTTATGGTATTTGCTTCTGAGAATGTTTGTGGAACCTTGTTTGAATTTGAATTCCTAACAAGCTCTCATCTCAAACGTGACAGGTACAAGATTGTTACTGGTGGAGATATTGGTCTGTAAGAGATCTACTGCCCAACATTCACAATATCAATAGTTTGCTGGAATGGATGATATAGGGTTGTCTTTAGAAAGCAGCAAGCTTTCAGCATCAGAGCTTTTTGTAGTAACAGCAAGTGTGGGTGGTGAGCTCTGTGATCCATTTTGTTCTCTTGGGTGTAATGGTGTTTAATGCAATGGCACCAAGCCAGCTAATTGGGGAATGTCATGGAGCTTTTTAACTCGGGGATGGTAAGTTGGGAATTGTATGTGGTGAAGATCAATGAGAGGAGATGGAGCGGAGCAGAAGTATTTTAGCTTTCAGTGGGGACTGACCAGCAGGACAGCATGAGGATTTTTGTCTTTTCAATCCATCTTCAACATTTACTTGGTGTGTTTTTAGCAGTAAACCTGGCATAGAAACAGTTCAAAGGACTTGATTGACAAACATTGAACCTGAATTTGTGTTAATGATTCAAATCACTAGTAATCTTGTTTGTCTTGCTGCACCTTCTGAAGGAGATTCTGTTGTAACAGTAGTGTCAAATGCACATTCTGTCTAGTAATCTAGAATATGCTATAACCCAATTGCCAGGCAACTGGATAGGCTGATGTTATCACTGCCCTTGTTGGGTAACTAAATCATTGTGCAAGTGAAATCTGCAATGGAATAAAAACCATGCACATAGAAGCCCAAAATATACTCCCTAAAATCCCTTTGTGATGCAAAAATCCAATGCAGATTAATCATGACTACTCAGAGACTTGGCCATGGAACTCTCAAAAGGAATAGCATGGAGAAAAAGAGCAGAGAGAGAGATATACACACACATATAGATCTTTCATGTCAGTGCCTATAATTCAATTTACCAAAAAGTTCAATTGAAGCACAGAGGAATACAGTGAGACCATCTCACAGTGCAATAGCTTTCCCTGGTTGCTGCTGCTTCCCCGTTGCAGGATCCCAGCCTGGTGGCATGATATTGGGCCAATCACCCCGGCATCCTAGACGTAAATACAAGCTCTTCTTTCCTGTAACAAAATAACTGGAGTGATTAGAACAAATCAAATCCTTGCCATTTACTGAACATGAAGATTGATTTGAACTTGGTGACTTTTAACACAAGTTTTCATTGAGGCGCTTGTTCTCACTGATGTGCTTGGAAACTTTGAGAACACAAATGGGTAAGTTGGGACACCTTCAGAAAAACTCAAAATGTTGAGTCCATTGTGCTAGTGTATAGAACAAAGTATCAGTTCTCTTGAAAACAAAAAGCTTGAACATATTTGTTAAAGGACTTCCATCCTGTATCTGTGTGATCCTCAAAGGGGAGGTGGAGTCCTACTGACTGACCAGGAAGCTCCTTATCGGCTTCAAGTAGGTATTTGAGGGCTCTCAATGAGCCCTCAGCAGCAGGCCTTGCTGAGTTTTCATCCCATCCTGCCAGTGCTACTACCACATCAGCCTGTGCATAGGCCTCCACACCCTCCTGCTTTGCTTTTGCCACCTCCTCTTCTGCTGCTACCTCATCTGTCGAGCCACAGAAGCAATGTCATCAATTTGGGCTGCACTGCATTGGGAGGTCAATTTGCAAAATGTTCTAATATACATTCCTGAGTAATGAGAACTTCTACATCCCCACAATTTAAATCAACCTCGATAGAATCGAGAGATGACCCAATAGTAAGGTAGAAAGATTTCAGATCCAACAATATATTAGCAAACAGGAAGAAGAGGAGACCCGAGTGTAAAAAAATACAAAACATTCTAAGCCTAATTGAACTAGACTCCATGATATAAACCCATGTTAATATCATATACATGGATATGGTTAACCACAAGTCGTAACTGGCCCATAGACCATTTTCCCCCCCAAATCTCAGCAGATGGTCAATTCTGATTGATGAATGCAGCTGGTGCAGGCATGTATTCAGCAGCAAATTGTTGAAAAAATCCTACTATTTGGTTAGAAACTCTTCATTCACAACAAAAATATCACAATGTTTCACAAATAAAGTATTTTCAGGAAACAATTCAACAGATTTCACCTTCTGATAACTTGTATGTGGAACCGCATTACCAGATTGTTGATTCAGCATCCTCTCTTTCTCTACAGGAAATGGCTAGGGGCAAACAGTACCTGCTGCATTGCTTTGGGATAACCACACTGTGAACCCAGCATGCAAACCATTCCAGCCAACATTTTGGGCTGCAATGCCTTGATGACCACCCAATGTTGCCACAACACAGCGTACATGCCTGCACCCATAAGACCTCTTTTATATCAGTAACACAATTCTCACATACATTGCAATAGTTGCACAAATGGCCATTTCAGAAAACTGATGTGGAAATAATTCCATGCTAAATGTGCAGATGGACTCTATGCCAGTAGCCAGAAGCTTTTTTTCCAAACAATGCAGCCACCCTCATACTGCAACCACCTCCAAAGTAACATACATCTCTGTTAAAAAGAGGTTGTCACAGGCAGTCAACAGGAGGGCGGGGATAAACGAAATTAACATGATCCCAAACAATGACAAAAAAACCAACAAGTTGGAAAGAAGAGAGCGTACGAACTAAGGCTACTCAGAATCATATCTTCTGCTTCAGTCACTGACTTATAACCTTCTGCTGCTGCCACTGCATTAACCAACCCCACACCATTAGGCCACATGCTGAGAAGTTCATGTGTCGCAAAGCCCAAAGTATCAGAGCCACATGGACAAGCTTTTGAAGCTACTGGAAAAACCCTAGTCTAATTTCAACACACTAGTTGCAAATGGGAACCAAAAAAGTTAGAGAGGTGAGGACCACACTCACATTCACTAGGTGACCTGCTTGTGAGCTCCTGCATTAGCAGCTCTGTCTGCAACGGTACATAGCTGTGAAGCGTGGTTTTAGAATTTCAAGGAAATGCTGGATACAGTTTGAACACCACCACTCAAAATACATGAACTCAACATGCAATTCCACCAACACATACAGATCCACAGTATCAAAAGGTCACACAAGAATACATACCCTAGCCCTGTGGCAAGCTCCTTGGCAACAGCCCAGTTGATGGTGGTGGATGCACCAACAACATAAATGGATGTACCCTTAAGCAGTTCTGACACACCTGTTGTTAAGGATGTCCACCCTTCTAGCAGGGCTGGCCACTTTAAGTCTGTGTCCATCTTCTTCAAGCTGAGAATAATCTCATTGTCATCCACATACCTGCCACCACACACAACCCATTTTTTCAGATATCTGTAATGTCATCCAGGTTGCTCAATATGATAAAATCATGAAAAATGTTGAGTCCAACTCGTGTCACCTAAACAACAATGACACTGGATATTATTCACATTCTGTCACTCATTACATTTCCTCAACCTCTGAACATCCATAAGAAGTCAAACTTGTTCTCCACTAAGCCATGCAATCTCTTACACTGATGAAAGCCAAAATCAACTCCTAGTTAAGAAAATCCTGCATCAGAAATCCCCTTATAACACAAGCTCCTCTTTACCAGAGATATTGTGTCCACTGATTATCCTGAGAACCATTATCTCCAGTCACTGGTCTCCTATGACAAAATGATTGCAGAGCCAAATGTATACCAGATAGTTTCAGAAGTCTTGACCCGGCCATAGAGGCGTGGTGCTGAGAAGAGGAGCTGCACACCCTGTGAGGTTTGTACTGCTATGGAGAGTGTCGTGTCTTGTGTGTCAACTTGCATGTGTCGTGCACTCACAGCTGCACCATCACTTCCTTCCATATCCACTGGAATGGGTATCCGCACCTCCACCTCTGCACCATCATCACGAAACTGCCCACTCCAAATTCTGTGACAATGAGACCATTCAAACATCATCTATCTCTGTCATCATCATTATTGCTAGCTCTCTGCAATATAGAAGTTATTTGATGTTTTGTATCATATGTCTGACCGTCTCAACCTTTTGTAGGGTTTAGGGTTTATACACTCCTGCAGCATTGTAATCAAAATCAAGAATGTATTTCAACTCAAAAGAACTCCTGATTTCCAATGGGCAAACATCCCTGAATACACAATTCAACTAAAGTGTCTGAGAAAGAAGGCCAGAAAAAAGGAGATGAAGCTCAGCCTCACTTCGTCGCTCAAATTTTGGTAGGGTTTCGAGCTGCAATCCCATTGCAATCCCATCTCCCAATTTCTGGATTGCAACTTTTTAAAAAGAAAAAAGAAATTAATCGATGCGAAAGAAAATAGAAAAATACCTCGTGGTGACTCGAAGAATTGAGCTGGGCAGCGCCGCAGTACACATTTGACCGTAAATCACCAACAAATCCAAAAAGTTCGGAAACACGGCCAGTAGGAATTGGAGCCGTTTTCAGCATGGGGTAAGCGGAGAGAGCAAACCGGCGGGGCAAACGACAAAATGAGGTTGAAGAAGAAGACAAGCAAATACGAGGAGAGAAGCAGCTGACACTTGCCGAGCGTGTGCAGCAGATGCAGTGGTTGAAGATTGTGATGGAGTTGCCACCACCCCCGACGACAAGAGCAGCAACATCACCACTGATTCCTGCCATTACTAGGTATTTGCCTTTCCCTTTCCCTTCTACTTGCTCTGGCTACCTTTCCACACCTTCACAGCCCCAACCTCATCTCCTGCCACAATTACTTCACAAAGAAGCTCCTCTCCACCAATACTGGGTATCAAACCTTTTGCTTCAAGCATCTCACTGCCGTTCGCGAAAAAAAATTCTTCTGTAAATTCCTTCGTTTTTAAAGGATAAATACAATCCTTCTCTACTCCCATCCTTAAACCTTTCCAACTTACAACTTCAAAATTAATGTAATGTTTACTCTCCTACACTTGGCCCAATCAAAAACCCCCATGAATCCAAATTAACAAATTCATTTGTGAGAGTTAAATTTTATCTAGGGTACACCGGCCCTATGACCAAACACCTATTTAGTGTGTTTTATGAGTGGCATTCGTTCCGGTTTAAGTTGGTTTCTGTCCAAATGGACATCCATGACTGAACATTCGGCCAAAATTCTTCTATTCTGAAAATTTTAAAATTCTGAATGTCTTTGGATAATTTATTGTTCGGGAATAAGGGGAAAACATGCCAACTTTAAAATGTGAGCATTTGGGATCACACACATGGCTGCTTACTTATGTGCAATTTTGTGTTTGGTAATAGGCGTCCAAGGTAACATTAAAAAACAATGAAGTGATTGTGAATTGAAGAGTTTATGCACACAAAAAATGAGAAATGTTTAAGAATTGATCCTTGGGTGAACAAAAAAACAAGAAAGAGACCCCACACAGAAAACAACTCAATTAATACAACTCAAACATTGGATACCATTGGATCAACAACCAAGTAAGTCCATTAAAAACTTTCCCTCCATAATTCTTACAATGGATTCCCACCAAAAACAAGCAAACAATAAGGCAAGAGCATATTTCATATGGATTTACATTCCTAGAGTAAAGGTTGTAGTTTTGAACTAAGTATGTCACAAGAAGCATGAAGTTAGTTTGTTGCAAAAGTTTGAAAGTTTTTTAGAGAGATTACCAAATGGGATCAATAAGGGATTAGATGGTGAGTTGGTTGCATCTAAGATCAAGGAGGTAAAAGTGAAGAGAGAAGAGGAAGTAAAAGAAATTCTTCCAACAATTGAAACTAAAAAAGAGCTAAAAATAGTGATTCCAACATTTGCAATCAAACTAAAACAAGTTAAAGAAGATGAAATAGTGCATAAAAAGGAAAAACTAAATGGCATACCAAAGCTAATGCAAGAATACACAAACAAGTATTCAAACTACATTTATTATCATTGGGTTTAGCAATCATCACTCCTAAAAGGTTCATCTCATTCTAACAATGCCATTAGTTTCAAATTTCCTACTCTTCCAACACAACGTAGCTTGAGATATCTTCCCAGTGCTTACACATCCACAACTAATGTGACATTGGATTGGAAAGACTTTGTTGCATTTTATGAACTAGTTATTTCTTGTGAGGAGGTGGAAAGCTATGCCATTGAGCACTATCCAGGTCTAACATACTTTTTGGATTTTGGTATTCATATAAAAAAACATGGGTTTATACCTCTTGTAGGGCCTAAGCAGACGCCACCAAGTGCTTGGAGACTGGGACCAGGAGGGGCATGGCTAATATGAGCTTGCCAATGCAATAGAAGGCCTTATAACAATATACCAGGGGTGCACCATTAACATATTGCAATCCTCGCACATCTTAATGTGCTAAAAAAAACAATGCAGCAACTTTTAGGTACTAATTGTGAAGACCAAGAGAATCAACATTTCCAACTTGCCACCCCAACAACACAACAAGGTCAGCAAACATACCAACCACTAACGTAATGCAACAACAATGTCATCTTGCCACAAATACAATACAAGGTGGAGGCAGAGTTAACAAATAAGCTAATATCTCAAAGTGGGGCAAATGGATAGACCTACAACTAAAAGATGCCATGGATGTTGTGGAGAGGGGACACACATCTCTAAAGAAGGTTACAAAGTATTGGAACATACCATTGAGCTCACTTTTAAATGACATGAATGGTAGGACTAGATGTAAGAAATTGGGCACCCAAGGCATGTGAACAAAACAAGAAGATGAAAAAATTGTTATTTGGATCCAAAACATGTAAAAGGTTGGATTATTTGTCACCCTTCAAAAATTAAAAATGAAAGTTGTTGAAATCGCCCAAACCAGACCAACCCCATTTCAAAATGGTGTTCCAAGAAATATTTAGTGGTTTTGGTTCAAAAAAAGGCATCCAAAAATCAACATAGGTTTTGTTGAAGGGTTAGAGGTTTCTAGGGCAAGAGGGTTAACTAATCAAACCTACCATACCTTTTATTACAACCTAAAAAACATGTGGAATGACATCTCAAGAACAAATAACATCAAGAGAACAAAGAAGGAGGAAATGCAACTTGTTGGACATGTCCCAACCAAGTTATAACCTTCCACCTAGTAATGAAAGATAAGGGTTTGAGGTGGATTTTGATGGCAAAGGGGAAAGAAAGAGAGATTCAAGGTTTGTGGTGAACTATAATGGCAAGGAAGTGTTAAACAAGAAGGTTTAGCGTTTCATTAATTATAGTCAAGGAACTAATAATTGCTACTAAAGAGGAAAAATTGTTTATTGAAATGTGTAAACAAAACAAGAAGAAAAAGCAAGAGGTTTGACAATATGGAAAACATGACCAATAAAAATAAATAAATACATTTCTAATCATGCAACTTGTGAATGAAGCACCTAACAACAACGGATTTTTTTTGTTAAATGCAGAAGATAAATTTATTAAAACAATAGTAGCTATTCTAGATGAATCTAGCTTGGGTCTACAACATGTTAGTGTGGTGGGCAACATAAAAAACTAATAGAGAACTACTATAACTGTAAAAAATCATGAGAGCATATTACACAACACTAGGATTTGGGAAACAATAATAGTGAGAAAAAACCTAAAAGCCTTAGTGTGCTACTAAAAAAAAAAAAAAACTCAAAGGTTGATTTGATTAGGGCGGCAATAGAGGAGCACAACCACGAATACTATAACTAGTTTGCATGGGGAAAAGCTTGCAAGAATCATGATCAAGCATAAGGTTGTAATAGGTTTTCTAAGAGTAGGATGTCATAGCTACTTTCATGAAAGCCCATACTAGTAGTAGTGCAATTGCCTCGTCTTGTTACCCCAATACAACAAAGAGTAACAAACATTTGCAATGGTAACAACAGATTTTTTACTTGCCTGCATTCACCTCTAGGGAAACAAATGAAAAGGCAAATAGAAAAAAATGAACAAAAACATTAAAAAAATGTGATGGTTTTGGGAGTTTTAGCGTGATGGCACTCCAACATGATGGCACAATGCGATGCTTTGATTGTTTGGATATTGAATTAGCTTTTAGGCTCTTGAGAACATAAGACCTTTTTTCTCCCTTTGTTGTTGCTTAGGCTTTATGTTGCCCATTACTACCTTGAATGTGGTGATGATCCCTGACCTTCAAGTTTTTCCTTGATATAACAAAAGTTTGCAAAAATCAATAATGCAATTGAGAAGTGATCGATCCATCCAAAAATCTTATACACTTCCTTAATGTTCTACACAAAAGAACTATAACACAAGGTTTATTGATCAAAATGAAGAAGGGATAAGTGCTAGTGGAATTAATGGTGAAGAAGAAGCAATAACCATGGTAGTTGGGATTATAATAAAAGTAGTTGCAAAAACTAAAGTTGGCCCATTTGTAGATGGACTTGAAGAAGGGAACCCAATTGTTGTTGGAGCCACTGGGGTGACCTTGGGAGCTACATGATGCATGTTTGGTACTTGTGCAACATCAATAGTAGAAATCAAAGAAAATACAACTAGAGAAACTACTAAAGTGCAGGCATGTGCAGTTGCAATTGATTGAGGAATAGGTGCCAACAACATTTCTTTAAATGTTTGTTCATAAGACCTAAAATACATGACAATAAATGCCTTATATGTTGTATCCAAGTTTTTTCAAACAACAAGACCCCCCTAACTTTGGGGGGTCATAACTTTCTCATTATAGCTTAGAATCAACTTCTATAAAGGCCTACTAATGCTCTGGCTCAAGGGGCAACTAATCTATTCGAAGACCATGAACAAAAAATGACCGGTTATTGAACTCTTGGAGTTTGAACCCTTAGGTGTTTGGTCATTAGCTAGTCTACCCTAACCATAAATGACACATTTGTAGAACAACAAGGGTTTTATATCACCTTATTGTTCATATTTAATGTGAAGATGCCTATGGGTATTGCACTGAAGATGTTTTTATGTCTTTCAAATCATTGTTTATTATGATAACATTAACTAAAAAGAAACCAATGGAAGGAAACCAATTAGAGGAGGTTATCTTTCATTTAACTTGGATGCCTCCTCTACATATCTTATATCTTATGTCAAAAGTTGTGAAAAGTTGTGTGAAAGTTGAGAAACCATGCAAAATTTTAAGTGAAGTCCAAGGAAATGCTCCAAAACAAAATGATAATCCAAAAAAATAATCATTCAAAAGTTCAATTTTTTAGATTAACATTAATATCATGAATAAACACTCCAAGCTAACCACGTGTACACCTTACAATCAATGTTTGATTGTCACTTTCTTCATTAATGCATAATTTGACATCTATTATTGTTTCATTGCCATAATGCAAATCCAATTTCCAAAAACATCACAAACAACACAAAACAACTATTCCCCCCTCCTCCCCTATCACAACCAAATGTAAACCTTAATATTTCAATATTATAAAAAAAAATTTTGGTTTATTGGAATGGATTTTTTTCCATGAAAAACACCTTTTATTTAATACAAATAATCTTCTTATGTGATTATTTATGTGAAAAAAAATCACAAAATTTGGACTTCAATTTTTTAACAAATAATTTGTCACAAGAATTCCCTATTCTTTTTTAAACCAAAATTTTGAGGAAAATATTTTTAGATCCTTAACCATTTTAGTTTTCATTTTTATGATTATACTTTTTTTTTTTTTTAAAAAGAGATTTTATTTTTTTTTGGTTGGACTTTACCTTATCAAGTTATTTTTGCTTTAGATTGGTGTGCTTCATGCATTTAACTTTTTGGAACTATGAGGATATCTTAGTTAAAAGTTAGGTAAAATATATGATTGCATGTGACGTTCACCCTGGCCATTGTGAAAATAACATTTGCATGGGAGGATGGCCTTGTGCATGCAATAATTGGGAAGGTAACATTTACATTGAGTGTTCACTTCTTATTTGCTTGTAGGCTAGAGCTTGAGGTGGGTTAAAAAAAATTGTAACAATGTTTGTGATCTTAAGGTTGGGTGGAGAGCTTGTAGTCGTTTTTTGTTTTTTTCATTTCTATTATTTCATTGTTATGATGTGAATTTCCAACATGGTATCAAAGCCTAAATTTTTTTTAAAAGGAGAAATTAAACTTGCATTTCTAATTGTTCATTAAAAAAATTTGGCATTTTGAATGTCTATTTTTTAATGTTGTTGTAATCACAATCATGTCATCTAGTTATGATGTTTGAAACATTGAGAAATTGAATTTGGCAATTATTTTCATACTTGGAAGATGAAGATGGTGTTTTTCCTACATGAAAAAAGTTTGTGGGGAATCATTTTAAAAGACCTATTGCCATTAGAGATTGAGTTTGGAGATTGTTCTTGAAGGAGGCATTCGTGAATATAACTTATTCATGAAGAAATACAAGTTGGCTTGTTGAACAACTCTTTTAAATGTGGTTGATTTTTTACATTTCATCATGTAGCATTGCAAATAGTGCAAAAAACGCTTGACAACTTTTATGCAACATTTGAAAACAATATGTTGACAATAGTTTTACAACTATGTTGAGAGCTTTATAATCTTAATATTGAAAAGGGCACTTTACTATAAATTCATATCAACAAGTTTTGCATGATTGCCATCGACAAGTTGACAAACATTGATCATCAAATTTTTTAATGAAGGTTTGGCATTTACACTTCTATGGAGTTTGCCACTTTTTTTTCCATATCTTGGTGGTTTTTTTCAAAATTCATATTAATGAATTATTTGTGGAGTTAGTATGTATGGAAAATTGTTACAAGAAGAGTTGTGGCTTTAGTGAGAAATACTTCACCGACATATAAAACAAAAAGAATTAACTTCTCCATAAAGGTGTGTGTAGGAAGTTCAAAATGGGTTCAAAATGGAAAAAAATTAAGATTAAGAAATTGAAGAAAAAAAGATCTTACCATAATTGTGGCATTAAAAGTCATGTTGTGAATGTCAAAAAAAAAAAAAAAAACAAGATTGGAAAAACAAGTTCAAATAATCTTCACATGTAATTCTACAACA
>Ga0116227_10005435_pt1 | contig 26824 bp, 20 predicted proteins | sample S1TSphgellanicum_FD_89693 | JGI IMG/M metagenome (GOLD analysis project Ga0116227, IMG submission 89693) | Host-associated microbial communities from peat moss isolated from Minnesota, USA - S1T2_Fb - Sphagnum magellanicum MG | ecosystem: Host-associated > Plants > Peat moss > Unclassified...
TCACTCCCTCACACTCTTTGGACTGTTTGCACTCCCGGGAGCATGTGATGTGACTCCCGGGTCTACTACTAAGCCCACAACCTTGCAACCCCCCCTTGCCTTGGTCGCAAGCCAAGGCTAGGGTTGCGACAGGAAAACACTTCACAATAACATTTTGGTTGAATTCTTGAACAATTGGAAGTTGGATCTTGAACATAACATAATTAAAGTTATGTTGCGGGATGAACAAAGAATAATAAACAATCATGTCTTGGTAGAAGTTTTTAAAATCTACCATATAGGAGAAATAGAAGTAGACCAGGCAAAAATGTTTGATGCTAGAGTAACATTGGCAGATATAACAAATAAAGTCCTTGACATTTACAACAACAATGAAGGGTGGGTTGTGAAAAAGATGAGGTCAAGTATGCTAATAGAATTGTTGCCATTTTGCTAATTATTTACCAAATGGATAAGGTGCAATATTTTAACAATAAGTCTGTTATGATGATCCCTATAGCAGATCATGGAAAGCATGTTAATTAGCTTACAATCATGTATTATAAATTGGTCAAGGAATTGATCAAATGGCAGAATTGTCAAAAAAAAATGATTAAGGGAACAACAAAAAAATAACTAAAAAAAAAATGTATGTCATTCTACCATATTCCTAGAAGTTCTGCTTTAGAAGTGGTTTCCATTAAGAGTAGAATCACAAGAGAAAAAAAAACATGCAAAACAGCCTCAAGAAGATAGAAGAAAAGATAGTCTAAAAGAGAGATTCATTAAGAACAAAAGACCTCTAACCTTACGCACATCTATTTTAAAAGGAGAAACAACTAGAGATTAGGACAACTAGAAGAATAGTTTTGATGTCTCAGTTTAATGATGATGAGGAAAGAGAGAGTCTGCAAAAGAGGCAAAAAAGATAGGAGGATACTACAATGAGAGCCAATATCGATCGTCAACAAGTAGTAAAATTATTGAGGAAACAACAACAATAGAATTGGAAACAAAAGGAAAAATCCATATCTCTTAAATATGATCCAAGACTACCCATTTCTCCCAAGCAGGAGCAAAGGTCAAATGGGTAGGAGTATCAAAGATGGACCAAGAAGGAGCAAGAGTCTCAAGCTTAGTAATTAGCAAAGGAACAGATATAGGATTTTGACAAGGATCCACCAGAAGTATAACGATTTGTTCCATCATAACAGAATAATGAAGGTATGTTGCCTTCAAAAACCAAGTTTTGCAACATGCATGAATGTATTTGGAGAAGTTTGGACTACACACAAGAGTTTAGGTTCATCATGTATAAGTTCCAAGGGTTAAACTCCTAGGTTTCATACACCAAGGTTTGTGCAAGGGATAGAAGTAGAATTGGATGAACACAAAAGAGTTGCTACTATGTTTCAACAAGCAATAGAATACTATGCACAAATGATAAATATTTTTGCTTAGACTTTCTGATTTGGAGATCAAGAACAAGTAGATTATAGAGGAGAAGGATATATCTATTCAAAATTTATATGGAGTTTTGGAAAAGGATCATAAGCTTAAAGCAAAGTTGAAGATAGGAACAATGAAAATAGTTAAGTATTGGCAAAACTCTAGGTAACTAGACAAAAGATCAACAACATGGAAAAACAAGGATTTGGAGAACATCATAATAGAAAGGGATTCCTTGTAGGCAACTTTAAAGGAGACAATGCCAATTACTAGGGTTTAAAAGTAAAGAAGGATACTCTAAGTATATAGCATAACAAACTTCAAAGAGACTATAAGAACATGGAGGAAACTCTCTTCAAGCAAGAGAAGGAGGTGGAGGAGCTCAAAGTGGACAATGCCAATGCATATTAAGCTAATAATGAGATACAAAAGTAAGTTAACTAGAGGCATGCACAAATGGATAGACATTTGTAGAAGCAAATGCCTTTAATGAAAAGTTAAACAAACTTCTAGAGGAGATTTAGAAGAAAAAACCCTTCAATATGATATTGTCTTTGGAAAAAATAATGAATTACAAAAGCATCATACTTTGCTTCAAGTAAAGTTCAAGGCATTATCAATGGAGGAAAAAGATGCAAACTTATGGTGGGATGTAATTCAGGACATTGTTCAGAAGGATATTGGGAAGGTCTGTAAAAAGTATGAGAGGAATGAAAGGTTGTACAAACACAAGATTTTTAGGATGGAAAAAGTATGCTATTATTTGAGTATGAGCCTTTAGTTCTATCTCCAAAACCAGAGACTTCAGATGAGGAAAAATACAAAGGGGATACAGATGGGGTAGGATCATTAGGTACAAGAGTAGCAAAGGAACCAACAAACCTCAAAGGAGGAAAGGATAGCTTTGAAAGGGAGGTTATTGAATAGACTCTAGAATAAAAGAATCTATTTTGTAGGAAGTTAGTTATCAAGAGTATGCATCTACAACCATAGAAATAGGGGAACAAATATAACCTTAGGAACATATAATTCAAGAGGATTAATAGGGTCAAATTGAGCTTGTGTCAAAACAGTAGTAATAAGATAAGATTCAGATTACATCAGATCTATAGTCAAATCAACAGTTACAAGTTGTATCAGAGTTGTAACAACAAGGTCAAACTTGGATCATATTAGATTTATAATTACAGTAACAACTACAAGTGACAACAAAGTTGTAATCACAAGAATAGAGAGCAACTTATTAATAAACAACTATATAGTTGTCAATAAAAGCATCAAAAGAACAACAATAAATTCTGTAAACAATAGAAGTCAAATAGTGCTTCAATCTAAAGTACATTTAAAGTAGGTTATAGGATGGATATAGTAGATTATTGTATAGACATATTAGATTTTTTAATCACAAGATCAAAAATAACAAAACATTTAGCTTTCTTAACACATTTTTGATCCTGAATTCCAAGACGTAATTCGGAGTATGGGTGGGGTAATGTTAATGAAGTAGTTACTCATGGTAATTATCAATTAATATATTTCTATTTACCTAGTTATTATTTTAGGAATTACTAGCTAAATTACACAATTCTTATCACCATTTGAATTTGAATAGAACATAAAACTCTTTTTTTGTTGAGGAATATCTTAGGAGAAGAGGAAAAAATGAGGACCATTGTATCCTTGTAGAACATGGAGTTTTAAGGGAGTATGAGGGAAATATATTTTGATTTCTAGAAAGCTTTGTTTTCATAGCCAAGATTTGTTGTTTTGATGTTTCTAATCATATTTTCATTACTGGATTTTAATTTTAAAACTAGTTTTAAATAGATTTGAATGAACAAACTTGTTAGTATTAGCTTATTACATTTCAGTCCAAATTTTAGACCAGAATATATAATTAGAAATTTTATATTTACTAATGATCATCCTAGTTGTCATGGTTTTTTTGTTTTTCAAAATCCATTTGTTCAACTTGAGGAATTCCTCGCAAAAGGATATATCAAACCTAGCAAGTCATCATATGGGGCACCTATCTTTTTTGTTCACAAGAAGGATGGGACGTTGAAGATGTGTGTGGATTATAAAGCCGTTAACAAGGTGACAATGAAGAATCAATACCCATTACTTCGAATTGATGATTTGTTTAATTAACTCTCGGGAACTAAAATGTTTAGTCGGATTGACCTACGTTCATGGTATTACCAAATTCGAGTTGCAAAAGGGGATGAAGAAAAGACCACTTGTCACACAAGGTATGGCTCATATAAGTTCTTGGTGATGTTTTTTGGATTCACCAATGCACCCGCCACATTTTACACATTCATGAACGACATTTTTCGGGAGTGGCTTGACGATTTTGTGGTTGTATACAAAGACGACATTTTGGTTTATAACAACTTTATGGAGGAGCATGTGGTGCATCTCCAAAATGTGTTCCGAAGGTTGAGAAAAAACAAGTTATACGCTAAGTTTGAAAAATGCAAATTTGGGGTGACAGAAGTGGATTTCCTTGGACATAGGATCACCCAATAAGGCTTGAAGATGGATGACCACAAGGTGAAGGCAATTTTGGATTAAGAGCCACCTAAATTGGTTCTTGCCTTAAGATCATTTTTAGGATTAACCTCCTATTATCGCAAGTTCATAAAAAACTTTATGAAGATAGCCATGCCTTTGATAAACCTTTTGAAGAAGTCATCCAGAACCCATGAATGAGATGAAGCATGTAATGAAGCCTTTGAAACCTTGAAAGGCATTTTGGTGAAAGTGCATGTGTTGATGTCACAACCCTAGCCTTAGGTTTGTCACCAAGGCAAGGGTTTACAAAGGTGCGAGCCAAGACTAAACTTGGGAATCACACTTCATGCTCCTAGGAATGCAAAAGAGTGTGAGGGATTGAACCCTCACACTCCCAAGTGAACTCCCATTTTGGAATTTGGAGTCCCAATGGACTTTTGAATCTTCAAAAGGAAATTGCAAGTGTCAAAATTCATTGGATTAAGACGTTCCTTACAACATTGGAAAGCTCTTAAAACGTAGATGTTTGAAATGGGCTTGCATGATCCATTTCAACACCTGAAGCATAAATTATGGCCAAAAGAAAGGTCGGGAGTCAAATTGGCAATTTGACTCCCGACCACTAAAAGTCAGGAATCACCTTGATTTCCTTGCATGCAGGTGGTGTGTGACATACCATTGGAAAGATCTCGACAAGGGCTACAACTTTGCTTTAAACCTCATTTTAATTGGAGGTTTGTAGACAAAGTTATGGGCCCCAAACTTATGGAAGTCTTAATTTTGAGAATTTCGGAACTCCCATTTGAGAGTCCCGAGACAAAAATGCCATTTGGATGTTGATCCCATGGCTAGCCATAAAATATACTATAAGGGGGAAGGTGGTGACTTCCCCCAAGTTCGGGCCGTGGTGAGTCTTGTGAGTTCGAGTTTGTTGTGGTTCGTCTTAACACCAAAAGTGCTCTAGGTATGCATTAACCAACTTGTTGTTTGGTTTGTGTAGGTTCGTGTGAGTGATTGATCACTTGTCATTTTTCCTAGTCCCATCCCAGAGCTCGAACATGCCTTTCTACCTCCAAAGTGTTGCGAGCCAAGGAGCGTCCCCAAACTCCTTACTCTTCTGATGTTTTCAGTTTAGACTCACATTTGAGTCTATCAAGGAGTTTGGGAGTGCATCAGTTGAAGTTGCTCAACTTTGACAAATATTTTGAGATCCATTTCGATGCCTTTGACTTTGTGATTGGGGGAATCTTAATGCAAGATGAAAAGTTAGTGGCATTTGAAAACAAAAAGTTGAACGAAACGGAACGAAGGTGGCCAACACATGAAGAGGAATTGTGAACCGTGATACATTATCTCAAGACTTGGGGCCATTACATAGGTTCTAAAGATGTGGTAGTGTGGATCGATAATGTCACCTTGAAATACTTTGCCACTCAACCAAAGTTGTCATCAAAACAAGTGAGATGGCAAAACACATTAGTTTTGTTCAATGTGGACATTCAACATAAGCTTGGGAAGAAAAATGGTGCTCGATGCGCTAAGTCAAAAACACCAACTTAAGGTGGTGTATGTGGTGGAAATAAAGTTTTAAAAGGAAGTTCGATTAATGAGTCGCCATGATGGGTTGGCCAAGGAAATAAAACAAAACATTCAAAAAGGAATCAAGTCACATTTTCACTTGCGAGATGGACTATTGTGGTATAAACAAAATCAATTCTATGTTTCAGAAGGGAGGCTTAAGGATGTGTTTTTAAGGGAATGCCATGATGGGCCACTTACGGGCCATGGTGATGCAAAGCACACCACAACATTCCTTAAAAACTCCTACTATTGGCCTAATTTGAAAGATAATGCAAAGGAATATGACGCACTCCCAAGCTCCTTGATAGACTCAAATGTGATTTTAAGGTGAAAACAACGAAAGGTTCAAGAGTTGGGGCACGTTCCCTGGCTCGTAACACTTTTGGGGTAGAGGGGCGTGTTGGAGCTCCGGGATAATGACTAGGAAGAGTGAAAGGCAATTCAATTACTCACACAAACTTGCACAAACCAAACAACAAGTTAGTTAGCGCATAGTTGGAACACCTTTGGTGCATGGACAAATCACGAGCAAACACAAACTCATAAAACTCACCACGGCCCAGACTTGGGGGAAACCACCACCTTCCCCTTTATAGTATACTCTGTGGTTGGCCACGGGACTAACACCCAAATGTCATTTTGTCTCGGGACTCCCAAGTTGGAATCCCTGATATTGCCAAAATTGGGATTCCCGCGACTTTGGAGGCGTATAACTTTGTGTGCAGACCTTTGATTATGGTGAAGTAAGCAAAGTTATAGTTCTCATTGAGAGCTTTCCAACGGTATGTGCCACTCCACCTGCACGTAAGGAAATCATGGTGATTCCCGATTTTTAGTGGTCGGGAGTCAAATTGGCAATTTGACTCCCGATCTTTCTTTTGGCCATAACTTGTGTTTTAATTACTCAAATGGGTCATGCTAGCCCATTTTAGACATCTACATTCCAAAATCTTTTTAATGATTTAAGGAAATTTTTAATCCAATGAGTTTCGACCCTTGCAATTGCCCTCTGAAGATTCAAAAGTCCATTGGGATTCCAACTCCCAAAGTGGGAGCTCATTTGGGAGTGTGGGGGTTCATTCCCTCACACTCTCTTGCATTCTTGGGAGCATGAAATGTGATTCTTGGGTTCATTATTGGCTCGCACCTTCACAAACCCTTACTTTAGTTGTAAGCCCAAGGCTAGGGTTGCGATATAATATGTGAAGACTTATTTGATTTGCCAACAAAATCAAACATTCAATAAGAAATAAACATGATTGTTGCGACCGTTATCAATTCCTGAAGTGTTTTGGGGAAGTGTGTCCATGGATTTCATGGTGAGTTTGCCACCATCAAAGGGCTTTGATGCGATCATGGTGGTGGTTGATCAATTTAGCAAAATGGGACATTTCATTTCCACCAAGGAAAATGCCACGGCCCAAGAGACAAGAAGGTTATGCTTCACGCACGTGTTCAAGCATCATAGTTTCCCAAAGGAAATTGTGTCGGATCGAGACCCAAAGTTCACAAACAAGTTTTGGTGAACCTTATGGAGGCGCATGGGGTTGAAACTCAAGATGAGCACCTCATCTTGACCCCAAACGGATGGACAAACCAAGAGAATGAACTTTGTTATCCAACAATTCTTAAGGAATTATGTGGTGTAAGATCAACAAGATTGGGTGGACCATTTGGAGTTGGCTGAATTTTGCTACAACAATTTAGAATATTTGGCAACAAGGGCCACACCTTTTTAAATGGTGATGGGCAAGTCACCAATTGTGCCTATAACTTGGGTCGCACATGGGCAACCCCCAAGTGATGCAAGTGAGAAAATGTCAATGGTCACACAACTTGATGAAGAGAGGCGATGCTTGTGGGAGATGGTTAAGGCCAATTTTGAAAATGTGCATAAATGGTACAAGGATTTTGTCAACAAGTCCCGATGAGAGGTGAATTTTGAGGAAAGATATGAAGTGTGGTTGAACATCAAAAAAAATTTGTTGCGAAAAAGTTTGAACCACAAGTTCTTGGGCCCACATGCAGGTCCATTCAAAGTGTTAAAAAATAAATTTCCCGACACTTACAAATTAGAACTACCGAAAAATCTTAAAGTTCATCCCATATTTCATGTTTCGCTTTTGAAGCCGGTCGTTCGTGATGCCTCAAGGCCTAGTTGAAAGCACAACTCAAGGCCTCCACCCAACCTCATTAATAACGAACCAAAAGTTGAAGTGGAGGCCATGCTCAAGTCAAGGCAACTAAGGGGGCAAAAGCGAGAGTACTTGGTCAAGTGGAAAGGATACCATCCAATAGAGGCATCTTAGGTGAATGAGTCAGATATGGAACATGCCCAAGAAGCCATAGAAGAATTCCACAATAGACTGGCAAAGAAGCAAAATAAACATAAAATGTGATGAGGACATCACCTTTCTTTTAGTGGGGTAGGAAATTACACAAATGTACCACATCAAGTTACAAGTGAAATAAAGGTTAAAAACTTTCAAAAGATTGCATCATGGACATAATGTATATTATTAAAAGAGTTGTTAAGTGGCATGGACAAACGGAACTTTCTTGCATAAACCCAAATCAAAATTGGACTCCCACATTGGGGCTAAGGTGAGCTTACGGGGATGCGCACATGCTTAAAATGCATCCCAAAGGGTTGGTTGGTAGTGGCGGCCAATGCGAGAAGTCATGTCCTCATTTACATATTATAATCGTGTAGCTTGGGACTTAGGTTTTTGCAAAGCCTAAACATCACTTCTCATATTTTGATAGGCATACTTTTAGTTAAACTTGATTGTTGTGATCGAAGTGCAAGGTTGGGAAAGGAGTCATGTCAAGTAATTTAGGTCAATATTAGACTTGGCTCAAGTTCCTCATGAGGAGAAGGATGGAATAATTGCCTCCCAAATCAAGGCTTCATTAGTTAGGCTAGTTTAGGTTTTTTTACGAAACAAAGGTTAAAGGGTTTCATGAGACCCCCTTGGACTTGCTAAGAAAATGTTAGAAACTTGGGGACATGTAAGTTAGCTTGAGGCAAGGTCTTGCTGTAGGAGGCGGCAATCAATGGCCAAGGATCCAAATGAAAGTAATTGCATTGAAGAAATAATTTCTAAGTGTTAATGAGGACATTGACCTCTTTCTTCTAGTGGGGGAGAATGTCACAACCTTAGCCTTGGGCTCATGACAAGGCAATAGTTTGCAAAGGTGCGGGCCAAGAGTGAAGCCCGAGAGTCACATTTCATGCTTTCGGGAGTGTAAGAGAGTGTGAGAGAATGAATTCCCACATTCCGAAGTGAGTTCCCACTTTGGGAATTGGAGTCCCGATGGATTTCCAAATCTTCAGAGGCCAAATGTAGGGGCCAAAACTCATTGGATTAAAAATTTCCTTATAACATTATAAAGCTCTTGGAACGTAGATATCGAAAATGGGTTCACATGACCCATCTAGGTACTTAAAACATAAGTTATGGCCAAAAGAAGGGCCAAGAGTCAAATTTCCAGGTTGACTCCCGACCATTAAAAGTTGGGAATTGCCCTGATTTACTTGTGTGCAAATGATGTGCCACATATCATTAGAAAGCTTTCAACAAGGCTACAACTTTGCTTGAAATTTCATTTCAATCGGAGGTTTGTATAATAAATTATGGGCCTCTAAAGTTGCGGGAATCCCAATTTCGAGAATTTTGGGATTCCCAACTTGGGAGTCCTGGGACAAAATGACATTTGGGTGTTAGCCCTATGGCTAGGCACAGAAAATACTATAAGGGGGAAGGTGGTGGCTTCCCCCAAGTTTAGGTCATGGTGAGTTTTATGAGTCTGTGTTTGCCCATGGTTCGTCCATGCACCAAAAGTGTTCCAACTATGCACTAACCAACTTGTTTGGTTTGTGCAGGTCCGTGTGAATAATTGACCCGCTTGTCACTCATCCTGATCCCCATCCCAAAGCTCTAACATGCTCCTCTACCCCCAAAGTGTTGCGAGCCAAGGAACGTACCCCAATTCCTTATCCTTCCGTTGTTTTCACATTTGGACTCGCAATTGAGTTTATCAAGGAGCTTAAGGGTGTGTCAATGGTTGTCATGGTCTTCCTATTTTTCAAAATCCTCTTGTTCTTCTTCCCTTAATGGTCTCAAATGGAACATTTAGGTCCTGGGTGGGTTTTTCCACCATGGTTTCATTTACTGGCTTACAATTCCTTTTCAATGCCATTGGAATTCCCCAAATGGTGGATCAAGCTTCACTAGAGCTATAATACCATATGACACGTTCCATGTCATGACCTTAGCCTTGGGCTCGCGATCAAAGCAAAGGCGTGGAAAGGTGTGGGTTGGGAGTGCAACCCAAGAGTCACATTCCAACTCTTAGGAATGTGAGAGAGTGTGAAAGATTGAGCCCACACGCTCCCAAGTGGAATCCAATGGAGTTTCAAATCTGCAAGGAGCAATTTGAAGGGTCAAAACCCATTGCATTGAGGACTTCCTTATACCATTAGAATGACTTTAAGATGGATATGTCTAAAATGAGTTTGCATGATTCATTTGAATACATACAACATAAGTTATGGCCCAAAAAAGGGCTAGGAGTCAAAGTGTCAATTTGACTCTCAACCATTAAAAGTCGGGAGTCGCCTTGAATTACTTACGTGCAGGAGGCATGCCACATATTATTGGAAAGATCTTGATGAGGGATATAACTTTGCTTAAGACCTCACCTCAATCAAAGGTTTGCACAAGAAATTATAGGCATCCAAAGTGGTGGGAGTCTTAATTTCAAGAATTGTGGGACTCTTGACTTGGGAGTCCGGGGGAAAACACCATTTGGATGCAGCCCTCATGGAGTGTCATAGAGAATATTATAAAGGGGAAGGTGGTGGCTTCCCCCAAGTTTGGGCCATGGTGAGTCTTATGAATCCATGTATGCCTATGGCTTGTTTGTGCACCAAAAATGCTCTAATTATGCACTAATTGATTTGTTGTTTGCTTTGTGTAGATTAATATGAATAACTAACCCACTTTTCACTCATCCTAGTCCCCATTTCAAAACTCTAACACACCCTTCTTATTCCAAAAATGTTACGAACAAAAAAACGTACGAATCATAATTCTTTTCACTCTAAGACAATTGGAGGTTTTACTTAAAATGAATAAGCCCGATTTCATTGAGTTGGTTGAGGCCCCCAAAGGAGGATCATCTAAAAATGTAAGATTCAAGCCCATTAAGCCTGGGAATTTTGATGGGGTCCGAGATCGAAAGATTATAAATTTTTGGCTTGTGAAAATGCAAGACTACCTTCATGTCACTAAAAGTTAGTGACATTTGATTGTGGAACTTGCCTAGTCTTATTTAAAGGGTTATGTTTCAACATGGTGGAGGATAGTGAAGCAAGAAGAAGGGAAGACCCATGGTTACACATGAGAATTTTTCAAACATACATTGAATCAAAATTCATTCCAAAGAATTATGACTACATCTCAAAGTGTAAATTTTGTGACCTTATGAACACGACAAATGATAACTTGCACCAATATGTGAGGGCATAAACCGAACTCATGCTTGAAATTCGACATATGCATGAGTTAGATTGAGTGTGCCATTTTGTGATGGGGCTCTTGATTTGGGCTAAACACAAGCCTGAAGAAAATTGGTTCGCCTCATTAGTTGAGGCCATCATGAAAGTGGAAGGTTTTTCGGATGTGGGACGAGGTGAAAAGTCTAGGTTTAAGAAGGAGAACAAATTCTTTCATAAGAAGACATGCTATGAAAGGGAATGGAACCAAGGGTAAGACATTTCAAAGGGGGGAAAGCCTAAATGATTTCAAGGCTCGAGTTTCAAACCCAAATGTAATTTTGTCAAGAAAGGGGTTCTTTTAAAAGGGCATCAACCTAAGGGGGACACTAATGGGAACCTGAAAGGAGCATGTTTCAATTACAATGAAGTGGGACATTACTCCAAGGATTGCCCCAAATCCAACTATACAATGGGGGTTCCGAGGTAATTACCCCTACTATTTACCTAGTCCAAGGTGAACGTAATCACTTTATTTTTTTAAAAGGAAAGGTTTTAAACCAGGAGGTGTTATGTTTTTTGGACACATGGACCTCCCACAACTTCATGGTGCTGAAAAAATGGAGCTCCGGTTGGAGGAGCTAAAGGCACCCATTGAAGTGCATTTTGCAAATGGGGTTCCCCATCCAATCACATTGCAAGCAAAAGACATGGCCTTTTATCTAGGGAATTGGAAAAGAAAGGTGGACTTGTTGGTTCCCGCCTCAGTGGAAATGGAATGCATTTTGAGAATGGAATTCATCACCCATAATAATGTGTTCATAGAAAGGCATAATAGGCTAGTTAAAATCCCATCTAAAAATGGGATCATTTAGGTGAAGGCATAAAAAGTGCCTAGTGTGGGTGGATCAATCATCCACTTGATGTTAAGAAAAATTTTGGATGAAGAATGCATGGGAGGTTGTGGCATGTTGTGTGTGATGCATGTGGTGGACAAGTTCAAGCCAAAGGAGGTTACCAACTTGATAAGTCCTCCTAAATGTGTTAAGTGAATGTCGGATGAATTCCTAGATGTGATGTTTGAAGGATTGCCTAATGATTTTCACTTGAAAAAAACAAACCGACCATATAATTGAAGTGATGTCAAGAGTGGCACCTCCTGCCAAAGCCCCATATCAAATGAGCCATGAAGAGTTGAAGGAACTTGAGGTTCAACTTGAAGAATTCTTCGCAAAGGGGTACATTAAACCTAGTAAATCACCATATGGGGCACCCGTCACAAGAAGGATGGGACATGTCCTCAACAAGGTGACAATGAAAATCGATACCCATTACCTCGCATTAACAACTTGTTTGATCGATTTTCAAAAACTAAAGTGTTTAGTAGGATTGACCTACATTTGGGATATTACCAAATTCGAATTGTGAAAGGGGACAAAAAAAAGACATACCTGCACAAGGTATGGCTCATACGAGTTCTTGGTGATGCCTTTTGGATTCACCAATGCACTCGCCACATTTTTCAAACTCATGAATGACATTTTCTAAGAGTGGTTTGATGATTTTGTGATCATACATATAGATGACATTTTGGTCTATAACAACTTTATGGAAAAGCATGCACAAACCAAACAACAAATCAATTAGTGCATAATTGGAACATTTTTGGTGCATGAACGAATCACAAGTATACACAAACTCACAAGATTCACCACAGCCCAGACTTGGGGGAAGCCACCACCTTCCCCCTTATAATATTTTTTATGATTCACCACGGGGGCTACACCCAAATGACTTTTTTCCCAAAATTCCAAGTTGGGAGTCCCACAATTCCCAAAATTGAATCTCCCCTCACTTTGGACGCCCATAACTTCTTATGCATACCTTTGATTAAGGTGAGGTCAAAAGTAAAGTTACATCCCTCGTCAAAAAAAATTCCAAAAATATCTAGCATGCTTCCTATACACTTGTAATTCAAGGCGATTCTCAACTTTTAGTGCTCGGGAATCAAATTGATATTTCAACTCCCGACCCTTCTTTCGACCATAACTTGTGCTTTAAGTACTCAAATGAATCATGTGAGCTCATTTTAGACATGTACGTCTTAAGAAATTTCCAATGGTATAATAAATCCTTCAATCCAATAAGTTTTGTCCCTTCAAATGGCTCTTTGAAAATTTGGGAATCCATTGGGACTCCAATTCCCAAAGTGGGAGCACTTGGGAGTGTGTGGGCTCCTTCCTTCACACTCTCCCGCACTCTCAAAAGTGTGAATGTGACCCCCAAATTGCACTATCGGCCCACACCTTTCCATGCCCTTGCCTTGGTCACAAGCCCAAGGTTATGGTCATAGTATCAACATTTTCACCACTAGTTTCTTTCGTCAGTTTTTGGAATATCCCTTTGGAAATTTTTTTGTATAAATGTACATATGCAGTTCCTACAACCATTCCAGTTAAAATATAAACAATGATGCGTTAGTAGTTTTGTCAAACACTTGTGAGGATTTCTTACACACCCTTCCACGTGAAGATATGCAATTCATAAAACTCATTTGGGGGTGGAACTATTATGTGGTTTTATTTTAACAAGCTAAGGTGATTTAATGGAATGTAATGAATCTCATTAAAGGTTTTAATGTGTTGTGTCCATTTAGAAAATATCAAAACATTTTGAAGAATTAAGACTTACCATAATAAGATGTGAAAAAACATTCTATTAATGTTTAGTTAATGTTCACATTTTGATGGTTAACCCCCACTTTGCTCCATTCGTAATAACATCTTCAAACAATTTTCAAATCTAGCATGCATAGGGTTGTTGGAAAGTTAATCTCAAAAACAATAATGATACAAAATTTTATAACCTTTTATTTTCTAAATCAAAACTTATGCTTCAAAATCAGAACTTGTTTTGAGTAGATTTGAGAAAAAACTTCAAACCCCCTTTAATTATAATATGTGCAGCTCCCCTATAGTAACCCCAATGATGTGAAATTTTTACATAACATTTTCTACTTCTTAAACTAAAATTGACGCACTCCCAAACTCCTTGGTAGACTCCACTGTGAGTCTAAATGTGAAAACACAGGAAAGATAAGGAGTTTGGGCATGTTCCCTGACTCATAGCACTTCGAAGGTAGAAAGGTGTGCTGGAGCTTTGAAATAAGGATTATAAAGAGTGACAAGCAAGTTAATTACTCACACGAACTTGCACAAACCAAACAATAAGTTGGTTAGTGCATAGTTGGAACATTTTTGGTGCATGGACGAGCCACGGGCAAACACAGACTCACCACGGCCTGGACTTGGGGGAAGCCACCACCTTCCCCCTTATAGTATACTTTGTGCCTAGCCATGGGACCAGCACCCAAATGTCATTTTGTCGCAAGATTCCCAAGTGGGAATCCTGAAATTCTCAAAATTGGGACTCTCACAACCTTGGAGGCGCATAATTTTGTGTGCAAAACTCCGATTGAAGTGAGGTCTAAAGTTGTAGCCTTTGTCGAGAGCTTCCAAATAGTATGTGTTAGTCCACCTATACACAAGGAAATCAAGGCGATTTTCGACTTTTAATGATCAGGAGTCAAATTGGCAATTTGACTTTCGACCCTTTTTTTGGCCATAACTTATGTTTTAAATACCCAAATGGGTCATGCAAGCCCATTTCAGACATCTATGTTCCAACAATTTTTTAAAAATATAAGGAAATTTTTAATCCAATTTTTTTGACCCCTACAATTTCCCTTTAAATATTCGAAAGTCCATTGGGATTCCAACTCCCAAAGTGGGAGCTTAGTTGGGAGTGTGGGGGTTCATTCCCTCACACTCTCTTGCACTCCCGGGAACATGAAATGTGATTCCCAGGCTCACTTTTGGCCTGCACTTTGCAAGCCCCTGCCTTGGCCTTGGTCGTGAGCTCAAGGCTAGGTTGTGACAAAAATTGTTTGAAATTTGAGACAAAGTCAATAGTGGATCTAAAAGAAAAACATATTTTAGTAAAAAAATCCATAAGCTTGTTCATGGAAATTATTCCATGAACTCCAATTATGACTACTTGCTACACATTACTTTTTTCCATGTTTGACATGCCCTTGAACTCCTCAAGAGATCCAAAGGTGGGTCCCATAGTGAAATAACGGAAGAAAAAAATAATTAGAGCACGCTCCTTAATTTGCAACACTTTGGGGGTAGGAGGGTATGCTAAAGTTTTGGGATGGGATTAGGATGAATTCATAAGCGAGAGTTCAAGATGAGGTTAACCTGCACAACTAAGAAAAGAGGGCGATTAGTGTGAGTTGAATGAAAGTGGTGCAATGGACTTAGTAGGGATAACTTCAAACGCAGGTTTTACACGGTCCGTAACTTTTGGGAAGAAGCACTATTCCCTTCCTTATAATATACTTTGTGCTTCTTTGCGAGGATTACATCCAAATGTCATTTTTTCCCTAGGACTCTTAAATGAAAGTCCCAAAATTGGGACTTTTTGTTGTCCCAAAATTTTGAACGTTCATATCTTTCTCAGATCAAGTTTTTTTCTGAAAACACAAAGGCAATCTCTTGTAGCCCTTAAAAAAATCTTTCAAATGGTGTATAGCACGCCCAATCAAACTTCATTTAACCCCTGTTTTTAATGGATTTGTGGTCGGGTGTCATGACCTTAGCCTTGGGCTTGTGACCAAAGCAAAAGCATGGAAAGGTGTGGACCAAAAGTGTAACCCAATAATCACATTTGCACTCCTAGGAGTGTGAGGTAATGAACCTTCACATTCCCAAAAGAACTCCCACTTTGGGAATTAAAATCCCTATGGAGTCTCGAATCTTCAAATAGGTATTTCAAGAGTCAAAACTCATTAGTTCAAAAAGTTCCTTATATCATTAAAAATATTTTAAAACTTAGATGTCTAAAATGAGCTCATATGACTCATTTGAGTACTTGAAACACAAGTTATGGCTAAAAGAAGGGCAAGGAATCAAAATGCCAATTTGACTCCCAACCACTAAAAATCAATAATTGCCTTGAAATACATGTGTGCAAGTGCCATGCCATATATTTTTAGAAAGCTCTCGACGAAGACTATAACTTTGCTTTAGACCTTACCTCAGTTGAAAGTCTGCATAAGAAGTTATGGCCTTCCAAAATGCCAAAAGTCCCAATTTCGGGAGTTTTGGGAGTCCCAATTTGAGAGTCTCGGGAAAAAATGACATTTGGATGTAGCCCCTACGGCTAATCATAGAGAATAATATAAGGGGGAAGGTGGTGGCTTCCCCCAAGTTCGAGCCATGGTGAGTCTTGTGAGTTTGTGTATGCCCATGGCTCGTCCATGCACCAAAAGTGTTCCAACTATGCACTAACCAACTTGTTTTTAGTTTGTGCGAATAATTATCTTACTTGTCACTCATCCTAATCCACATCTTGAAGCTCCAACATGCCCCTCTACCCCTCGAAGTGCTACGAGCTAGGGAATGTACCCCAATTTATTTTTTCTTTTGTTGTTTTCACTTTTGGACTTGCATTTGCATTTTTCGAAGAGTGTGGCGGTGCATCATTCAAAATGCCAAATTACATTATAATCATATCAAAACAAAGACCCCCAAAAAAACCCTTTGAACTTCCCTAAAAGAAGATTTCAAATCCGTTTAAAAATGATGGGGATATTTTTTAAAATGAAAATCCCTAAAACCCTTCTTAAACTCCAAGTTGTCCAACCTTATCCTTCATTTAGAACCTAAAACTTAAGCTAAAGGTGATAGCTAATTTTTCGATTTTATTAATAAACAACTTTTCAAAATTGATAGTGGCCTAAAATCGGTAGTGACCTAAAATCAATAATAATTTAAAATCGTTTTAACCTAAAATCAATTCTAACCTAAAATTGGTAGTAATGTAAAGTCGATAAAAATGTGAAATCGGTAGAAGTGTAAAATCAATTTATATATCAAAAACCAATAAAATCTAATTTTCGATACAAAATTACAACTTTTCAGAATTGGCCTAAACAACTTTTTAACTTTAACATTGTTATTTCACAATGAATGATCATAAAGGACCAAGGTAAAACCTTATGGTCTTTGAATATTAGAAGAAAACGGACTGATGGTTTGTCAAATGCATCAAAAAAAGTTGTCACATATTGGTGGACTTATGAAACCCTTGTCAATTCAAATAGGAAATATGTAACACAAAAAAGAATTACAACTAGTGTTTTTTAAGAATACCCCACACATTATCTCATGGAAGTCAAGTACACATTTTTTGCTCCATCTTTCATTTCAAGTTTAATTGTTTCTTGTTTTAGAAACAATGGATTGTAGATAGTCCATAATGGGGTCATTAGATTGTTAGTTTCTAGCAATGAAGTTAGTGATTAATTAAGGTTTTTATGTTGAAATTGAAGGTGTGTATCGCATGAATACATTGTTCTATGCAACCCAACATAGTAAAAAAAAATGGATCCAAGAAACAATCCATAATGTGATGATTCTTGTCAAATATTGCCTTGAAGTTTTTTGAAAATTGTCTTTTGAGTCTCAATTAGGGTTTATGTAGGTTTCAATGTGGAGATGTGCATTTAAGGTGGACACTATTTTATCATGTTGAACATAATGGATAAGTAAAGCTAACATGTCCATAGGAGTGCATAACTATAATATGGTCTATAAGTAGATTGATCCTTTGAAAGTCAAATTGAATCCACTGTAAAACGTACATGTCTTTATTATGTCCAAATGGAGGGCAAATAGTATGGGTTATGAGGTCCAAGATTCATTTTCAAGGTTTTTTGGATACATCAAAATGTTCATGATTCCCAATTAATGTCTATGTTAAATTATAGTCCAGAATGAATCAACATTGCCACTAATGTTAGTCTCCACTTATTTGTATTCGGGTGTACATGGTGTCACCTTCTAGTTAGATTACAGTTTAAGTCAAGAATTAATTCATAGTCACTTATATAGTCTAGTTATTGTTTATGGACCAAGCCCAGTTAGATTGCAATATGGATCAAGAATCAACACTGTCATCTAGACAATTCACTATTTTTTATTGATTTCCACGGACATCTCATTATTATATGCATATGTCTTGAAATACATAGTTCGTTAAATAACAAAATTAACATTTCATATTTGTGTCAAATTTTGATCCATTGAAGCTGCTTGTTATGAAGGTTCAAGACTTGTTTTTTAGGTTGTTTGGACAAATCAAGATGTTCATGATTCATGGAATTAATGTTTGTGTTATCTATGAAAATCCATAAATAATTAACATTGTCATTGATAAAGTCCATTTGTTGTATATTGATGTTCATGAACCCAATTATATTGCAATCTAAATCAAGAATTTTAACACTATCATTTACATAATTTTCATTGTTTTGTTATTGATTTCCATGAACCTCTCATTAATATATGCATATGTCTTGAAATACATAGTTCATTAAGGAGTAGAATTGGCATTTCATATTTGTGTCAAATTTTCACCCATTGAAGTTGCTTATTAGTGTACAAAGAAACCTCGTCGGATGAGTTCATAACATATTTATTGCCTAAGTTACAACATTTTCTTAAGCATAATTTCCAAGTTAGGTGGTAGGTCAAACACTTCAAGGCCTGTGTGAAATCATGGAAAACTCAATTGTTTCTATGGTAGATTTTGCAAAATTGAGGTGTAGTCCATGCATTGGCATTCATTTCAAATAACCATACTTGTGCATATAACATATTGTCACAATCCAAATCAGGACCCACATGATGAAGACTCATTTATCTTGATAGATTACCATTTCTATATCTCAAATGATTGTAAACATGATTCTGAATTTGTTCAACATTGCTTCAAATTGCATTGGGGTTATATTTTTTATCAAGGTTTTCAACCCACATGGCATTATGTGTGGTTTGATGGATGTGTTAATCAATTTAAATTTTCAAAACCTTAGTATTTTGTGAATCAGTACCTTAATATGATAGGGGGTTATAAGATGATATGGTTTTTTTTTTGTTCAAGACATGGTAAAGGACCTCATGACAATGTAAGTGCAGTGGTAAAGCATTTTGTTTAGTGAAAACAATTAAATCATCATGGTGTAAAACTACAAAATGCTTTAGATTTTGTTTAATTTCTATTCCAACATTTGTCTGATTGGTTAGAATCTTCATATATTGGCAAAAAAAACCAATTTAGAAAAAAATTTCGCATGTTTTGCCCAATGATGTGGATCAAATTTTGACATCATATGCTTGTGACATAATGCAGGGTATTATGAAGGTTCATAACATTTGTGCAACCAATAAACACATGTTGATTCAGTTTATGGTGAAATGCCTTGCATGTTTATGTGTGCGGTGTTTTAATGGTAGATGGGAGGAATGCATTAATTTGAAATGGACAGGAGACTGGGTTTCTAAACATTTGTAGCCCATAGATACCAGTTATGTTAGAAATTGTATGTACACTACAAGAAAACATGACTTTTTAAAGGGTCCAACTTGACTAAAATGTCCACATTGACTAAAGGGATGATCATTTTGACTAAGGGCTTGGGGCATGAAAAACATGAGTTACTTTTGATTAAGACATTTCACTAAAGTGACAAATTAAACATCTAGTCAAAAAGGCCAAAGGTCCATTGAAATGAATATGGCTTAATCAAATTGACCATACTTAATGGCCATTGTGATTTACATTTATTCAAATTAGCCATTCTAATTTGCCACTTAGTCAAATCAACCATATTAATTTGGTTATTTAACCTACAAGTTTATTTTGCATAGGGTACGTACCAAACCTAAGTTCATATCTAATGGGCTGAGTAGCTATTTATAAAATTTAATAGGCTATTTACATGCTACCTTTTGGCACATGTAGGTACTTAAATTTAGTACATTAATTAGTTAATATTTAATAATTGATAGTTAATACTCAATAATTAATTTATCCATCAACTTATTAATTGACTAGTTATTATTATCAAATTATCAAATTTATTTATTTTTGGTTAATACTTGATAATAATTTATAATAATTAGTAATAGTCAATATATAATTGCAAATAATTATTGATAAGTGATTATTTTAAAATATTTTTTAGTTAATAATAATTTTATAAATTAATTATTAATTCATAATAATTAATCGATAATCATTCATTAATATTAAATAATCAATCATTAGTAATTAATTATATATTATAATAATTTAATGTTCAATATTGAAATATTCAATAATCAGCCATTTATATTGAAAATTTATTAATTAATAGGCAATAATCATTAATTAATATTTAGTAATTCCTAGGAAATCATCCATTATTTATCATTGATATTATTTATTTATTTATTTATAATTTATAGTAATTCATCAATCATTTTTTATTATTTATTAATTACATATATGTAGCCTATATTACTAAATTGGTTAGTATCCTAAGCCACCTAGGCCTAGCTACTAGGTAGGTAACCTAACCTATACCACTTAGGCCTACTAGGTATAAAGCTTAGCTTAGGCCACCTAACAAGGTGGGTAAATTAACTTATACCACCTAGGCTTATTAGGTAGGTATGTGACTTAACCTTGACTTAACTTAGGCCTACTAAATATATAGTTAACCTAAGTTATGCCACTTAGGCCTACATACCTAACCTAGGCTACCTAGGCCTACTAAGTATGTAATTAACTTAAGTTATGCCACCTAGGCTACCTAAGCCTTTTAAATATGTAGCTAACCTAAGTTATGCCACCTAGGCCTACATACCTGACCTAGGTTACCTAAGCCTATTAGGTAAATACATAGTTTAACCTAGGCTACCTAAACCTACTAGGTAAGTATGTAGTTTAATCTAGGCTACCTAGGCCTACGAGGTAGGTATGTAACTTAACCTAGGTTGCCTAGGCTTAATAGGTATGTAGCTAACCTAAACTACGCCACCTAAGCCTACTAGGTAGATAGCCTAACCCTAGACCTACCTAATATGTTTAGGTTAAGTTTATTAATAGGTTAGTAAGTACCTACATAACCTATTAAATAGCACATGTATAAATAACTTACTAGGTCGATATAAACATAAACCTAATAGGTACCTATAAGGTTTAATAGACTATAGCCTACATGTTACCTAGGTACATGCATTTTACAATAGGTACTTCCTACCCTCATAGGCTACCCTACCTATAACCTACCTATTTATGTAAGTAGTGTAAAAAAATTCAAGTTCATTTAGTACAATATGCATGTTGAAAAAAAAATTCATAGAAATTGATTACAATATGTTGGTCCAAAATCATGTTCATTACAAAATATGTTGTTCAAGAAAATCATCTTATGGGGGTGGTGATGCAATGGTTAAGGACTTGACTCTTCAATGTGGAGGTGAGGAATTCAAATCCTCACACTTGCAACATGGGCTACCTTAGCTACTAAGATGACCTAATTAGGTAACCTAGGTTGCAAAAGCTATTAGACCACCTAGTCTAGGTTATTTGGCCTAGCCTAAATGGCTTGGTCTAACCTAGGTGGCTTAGCCTAGGCCTAGGACATAGGGTTGGTAGCTAGATAATAATAAAAATTTGTCATTAATTATTAGGTTTATTAATTAATTAATTAGGTAGGTAGGTAGGTAGGTTAATTAATTAATTAATATTTCCATATTAATTGTAAATAAAATAATTTACATAATATATATTTTTGGTCACTACCCATATTATATTATTATCACGGTGGTTCAATAAAAAAACTTGGTAAAAAAAACCTAAGAAAAAAAACCAACCAAAAAGACCTAGTCAAAACGGTCGGGTCTAAATCAATTTGTCCAAAATGTCACTTTGGTCAAGTTGGACATGGGGGCAAAAAATCCATACGGGGATTTTTTTGACCAAAATTCCTGGTAAAAAAAGCTATGATTTCTTGTAGTGGTATGATAATCGGGATGGTGATTGGCAACATGGTATTGATGGTTGTGAATTGGTAGTAACTTTGGAGATTAAATATAATTTTGCTATAAATGCTAAAGAAGGCAATAGTGAAGGCCAAGACTTTTGGTTGATTTATTATACAAAACCTTTGCATACAGTAAATAAAGCATTCAAATGTAGGTGGGATATTAAATTTGACGAAGTGTCATGACATTTAATGCATGCATACAGGCATGACAAAAGGGGATGACATGATTATAAGAAATTATTACCAAAGGTGGGGGATTCAAATTTGTTGTATGTCTTATTTAAGGATTCACATTTTGTATACATGTATGCTCACTTGGTGAAGGCTATCAAATTCTTGATGCCACCCAAAAGCCATTGGATTTATCAAAATGATGCGGTATTTGAATTGCCACCAAAAGCGGTTGCCAGCAGTTCGCATACAGTCAACAATTGCCTTACTAGATGATGATGAATGAAGGGTACAGTGGTAGTTCATTATTTTTCTTTAGCTTTTATTTGCATTTTGATTCAATTTTGTGTGTATTGTTAGACCAGGTTGGACAAAACATCAAGGGGCTACCTAATAAGGGTTCAACTCCCTTCTAGACATTTTGGAATTTAGCCATTAGTGGCAATTATATGTCTTTATGCACTATGTTGTGGTTGCTTAAGTCTAATTGTTATAATTATGGAACAAGCCCATAGATTGTTACAAATTGTTGTAGATTGTTGCTTGTTCGATGCAAATTGTTAGGTGCTGAAAAAGACATTTCAAGGCTTGCTAAAGAAACCCAAGTTGTAAACCTCAAACTAAACATAATTATGGTGCAAATATGAAACCTAGGTACATTTTAGGTACACTATTTTTCTTAAGTTTATTTGAGAATTAAAATGAATAATTTTTTTTCTTATTTAATATGTTGTGCTAACTTGGTGTTTAATCTTAAAGTTGTAATGCATATCTTGACTCTGGCCTTTTGCTTATATAGTTAGTAACACATTTCATTTGATTGCAAAAAAATTCAATGATTCATGAGGATTTTAGTTTTTTTTCTCAAGACAATTATTTTGTTAGATTTATATGCAATACAAGAAATTGAAGACCTCAAGTAGATTAGATGAGGAGAAAGACTTGCAAACGTCCTTAAGCAAAATTGTTATAGTTTTATAGTTGTAGTTGTACAAGCCTTGGATGATTGCAAATTGGCTAGTACTACTAATATTGAAAATATAACTTTCTTTGGATTACTTTGTGATGATCTAATGAATGTGCAGCTTTGGAGCTTGGATCAAAGATAAACCATAATAGAGATGGAGCAAGCTTGAGAAAGTCAAGGGAGTACCAAGTTGTGGACGATCCTTTAGAATATCAATTGGGTGGTCATGAACAACAATCACATTACTAAAATTAAGAACATAGTCATTAGGAGTATAAAATTAGAAGTGCATAGAATTGTACTAGTAAGATTTGTAAAATAAAACTTGTAGTAAAGTCCATATAGAGTGTAAAAAACAACAAATTTACATTAAGGTTTGTAGGAGTGCATTTAACCTATTAGAGTGACTTTTATGTATAGTGGCCCTTGTAGAATAGTTAAATGACTATGATTATTTACTTTGTCCATCTAGAAGGCATATAGTACATTTGTTGTACATTGTCATGGACATGAATCCATAAGTCCCCACACTATAGTCCACTTTGTTATACTTGGATTCTCAAGCTATGTCAACATAGAAGTTTGAATATGTGTGTGAGGTTTCCTAGTAGTGAGGAGGAGCTAATTATACACTTTCTTTCTATGTGGTCCATGTGAATCTTGATTTGCAACCCACATTGGACTTGCAGGTGGTATTAGAAGTTAATATGTTGAGAAGGTGATAGGTGCTAACCAATGTTCAACAATTAAAAGAAATAACCAACTATGAGCATGTGGCACTAGTAGACCAAATGTAGTAATATAATTGAATCATGAACTTAAGTTTCAACGATTTTGATGTCATTTTGTTTTAAGGTTTAAAATTACTTTTTAAGTTGGCATATTATGGTTGTTTTTGCACAAAATACAAGTGGAAGTGGACATCAAGTAATACACATGTACTATACATTCCATTGAAGGCAAGGATATCAAGTAGTAAAGTGTGAAAAAAATGTCTAACTATGTGTTTTGTATCAAGTTATAACTTTTATTTCATATATATTATGTTGTTTGAATGTAGATGAAGACCAAAACCTCAATTTCACATACTAGACACCACACATGATGCATTTGGAGATATAAACTTTGGTATCATGTACTCAACGAAACTTTTTTTCATGTTGCTAAGTGCCTAAATTGGGAATGTGTGGACAATTGTTCATCATAATTTAGCATAATTCACTAATGTGAAGACAAGTGTTGATCATAGTTCAGTAGAGCTCATCAATTGTTAAATTTAGTAAAACTCATCAATTATTTATCAAGTCGCATGAATTCGGCAGAGTTCATCAATTTAACAATTTGATAAGAATCGGTCAATTGTTAATCAATTATTAATCAATTTGCTAATCAATTGTTTAATTGATAAACATCAATTGCTTATCAATTGCTTATCAAGTTGCATTTTTTTTCTTGTGGATATAAATGTAGCTCATGTTTAGTAAATGAGTTTGTCAATATTGATTGGAACATTTTGTTTACATTATTAATTAGTGCTTACTTTTAAAATTTGAAAATAATTATGGAATGGTTAGTGCATATGAAATTAATAGCAATATTGAGTGCATGTTTTGGCACTTGACAATTTTTGATTACTTGGATCTAGATGTGAAGATAATTGTAACTTGAATTGAACATATCTGAACTCCTCAATACAAATTGGGACATTTTTTTTTATATCTCTACATTCTTTCCTATTTGGAATGTGAAGATAAACATATCAAATTGTGAAGATTACTATTGAATGTTTGATAAATGAAATTATTATTGAATGCATTTTTTTGTGACAATGGTTACCTAAATGATTCTGTAATCATGTGAAGATAATATGGTGAACTAACATAACTATTAAGGAAAAACAATTGAAGGGACTTCAATATGCAAGTGTTAAAATTTGTTTATTTCCCTTGTGTTTTGCCAAAGACTGACATCCTTTATCTAAGAAATACTAGCTATGTCTAGTATTACCCTGCAACAGAATAATAAAATATTATTTGACAACATGACAAGATTGCAATGAAACATTGGCAACTAGTAATGTTTATACCTTGCAAATGGTAAGTTTTCAACATCTATTATCTAAGGCTTTTGTAATACTTGGAACATATAATGCACACTATTTCATTTTCCCAATTGCTACATTCATTGGGGCGTTGACCAGTTTCACCATGGTAAAAATGTCTAAATTCATTCAAAATCTAGTGAAACCCATAATGAACTAGGACACATTTTGGTGTAGTGTAGGGATAAAAATTGGGGATGTGCAAAACAAAAAAATGGATGAAATACAGATGATGGAAAAATCAACATCGTAAGTGAAACATCTTGATTATAATATTTGAACATGGGTTGAGGGAGAATAAGGGGAATTCGGGCAATGTTGGATGTTGCTTTTGATATCCATATTGTTTTATGTAGGAGAACAATGATAGAAAATGCATTCTAAATTGAAAGTGTGTCATATTTGTAGAGGAAAAGTCGAAATGAGAAGGAAATTGATGTGTGGGCATTCATTCTTTGAAAAGTAATTACATATGAAGATGTGAAAGGGAAGACTTATGAATAGGTTGCATGTTTGAAGGTGCAAAGGCCAACATCTTTCAAGCAATCATTATAACAATTGATGGTGAACACCATGCCCATAGAGGTTCCATTGTCTTAGTTTATTGTTATGGAGGCCATCCAACCAATAACAAAAAAAGACATAGATAGATTGGTGGAGGGTTCATTACTAGAAAACCAGGTCCTATGCCATAACATAGTTCCATTCACTACTAGAAATTTTGCGTTTTGCAACTGTCGCATGTAATTAAAATTCAGTTGCATGTGTAAAATTCAGTTGCATGCGACACATGCAATTGCAAATTTGTGTAGTTGCATAAGACAAGTTGCATAGGACATGTAGTTGCATGCGACATTACGTATGCAACATGTATATATGGTGTTAGTATACATGTTCATACATACATACCAATCCAATGTAGTTGCACCTTATGTGCAACTTTCCTTGCAATTACATACAAGTAATCAAAATATGACACATGTTTAAAAATTAGACAACTAGCTTGTGGACACGTGTCATTTTTATTTTTTTTGTGTTTTCAAAATCAAAAATTCATTGGATTAATTTTAATCATTAAATTTTTGCCACTAGAATGATGACACGTGGCACACCATGGAACGTTCATTGACCATTTGACATGTGTTCAATATTTTAACACCAATTATATGGTGACACGTGGTAATCAAGGCCCACCTATTTTTAAAATTTTAAATATTAATTAATGAAATATAAATCATTTAATTTATGGCCAATAAGATGTTGACACGTGGTGCCTAGGTAGGTAGATAATAATTAAACCCTATTAAGTAAGAAGGTTTATTTAGGTATGTAAATAGATTGAAAAATAGTTAGGTTTAGGTTATATAAGTAGGTTTAGAATAATCCGATTTTATCTTCAAGTTTGATCATTTCATAAAGGTCAAACTTTTTTCATTCACTCATCCCCAATGGCACTTGGTATTTGGTTTCAACATAACTATTGTTCTTACTTATATACTGAACCAAATAGAATTGGAAGCCAAAGGATATGGGTTAAAACATTCCATTGCAAACCTCATGGACCAACCTAGTTGCACATTAGATGCAACTACTGTATTAAAGTATAACAACCAGGGA
>Ga0116227_10005436_pt1 | contig 26823 bp, 17 predicted proteins | sample S1TSphgellanicum_FD_89693 | JGI IMG/M metagenome (GOLD analysis project Ga0116227, IMG submission 89693) | Host-associated microbial communities from peat moss isolated from Minnesota, USA - S1T2_Fb - Sphagnum magellanicum MG | ecosystem: Host-associated > Plants > Peat moss > Unclassified...
ACATATTGAAGATGGAAAAATAAACACAAAAAAAACAAAAAAAAAAAAAAAAATGTTGGGAAAAAAAAAAAAAAAAAAACATTCCTCACAATTTGATACAGTCAAAAGAAATTTGAAATAATTTTCTTGTGGAGCACTCTTCTGCAATTGCATTGAACCCAGTGCCACATTTAACTGGTCCTCCTTGTTTAGTGCTTGCCTCAAACTACACATGAACAACTAGATAAATAGTCACCAAGAGATTGTTCACTCCTGGGATATTGTTGTGGGGGCCAGGTGAATTCTCATACATTTTTTCCACAAATACTTTTGTTTTCATTTAGAAAAACTCACAGTTTACACAAAGCGTCTGATTTTATTTAGAAAAAAAACTTTTTAGGAGACCTGTAATGTAGTATATCCGCACAGGCGTAGTGGTGTGTGGCAGTTGCATACGTGCTCTCCAACATGGGAGTCAACCAAAAAAAAATTCTTGAAGTTTAGTTAGGGACATCATCTCGGACATTCAGAGGTACTATATATACAATGTTGGTGGAAGGGCAATCAGTTTAGATTTCTGGACGGGACAAGGCCACTCACTTTACACCTTTATCCAGCAGATCTGCAGAATGCGAGAAAAGTAAAATACATCCCCTTGAAGTGTACTCAAAACCAGGGACCTGTTATTTCTATGACTTTACACAAGAAAGGGAGTGTCCCAAGCCCCAAATGGCGACATCAGGATATATTTAGTTCGCATAGGACTCCATTTGTAGGAAGATGTCTCTTCTGGTGTAATTTCTGATTTGTGAGCAAAAGGGGGGCTGTTTCGCCCTGGGCGCTTGCTTGCTTGCTTGGGGTTCTCTATCTCCAAAGTCCCACCCTATTCTTCCCCCTTTATGCTAAGAGTTGGTAAGCCTGTAGTGATTCAGAATCTGGAAAACATGGGAAATCAAGCATACATCTTCAATTTTTTCTCTTTATGTCTGAATAAGTAGGGTGATAGTTTAGATAGGTAGACGGTGCATATTTACAAATTTTTATGAGTATAAAAGCAAACTGCCCCATAGGCTGTGAGACCACTCATATTTTTTCCCTTGTGTGTGGGGTAGTGTCTTAGCTAGGCACTCTATTACCTCCTGGATCACTCACTCAGTGTGATTTGTTTCCTGTGTCACCCAATGATATGGACCTTACAGCTAATAGCTTCAGTTTGTAATCATTGTGTGTATCCATGCCAAGCTACTTATTGGATGTCATTCCCCTCCGCCAGTTCCTAGGGCTATAATTTTCAAATGAAATACCCATAGTCTGCCTTTTGGGTGAGAGAAGTGTAATATATTCGATAATTAGCACAGGAATTGGTCACTTTGCATAATTCGTTCAATTCTAGTCCTTAGGCATTGAACATGTCAACCGCTTTCCCCTCCACCCTAGCTTGAATAAATATGCATGTGTACTTATGTCCTTGGTTAGTAATATGCCAGACTGACCACTTCTGAACTGCCATCTGAAGGCTGTCTATTCGAACACTGTCCTAACGTGCGTTTCTTCATGTGTTTCATTCACTCCTCTATAATTTTGTCAGCTGTCCTGCTACATTGAACTTAAAAGCCTGCCTGACATACCTACACTCTGAAGAAAGGTGGTCACTGGTAACGGAGAGTAAACACTCAGGGGTCATTTTGGTTCAAGTACTTACATCAGTCTGCTGAGACCCCAACCCCCCAAACAGGGATACTGCCACCTATCCGGGTTCAAATTTGGTAGTGGAGAACAAGAGCAAGTCTGTTTCTGCTTTTCTTTTTTTATTTGGAAATAATAGGACTAGTGTACCAAAACCCCGCTTCTTGTCCCCACCTTCACCCCCAACACTACAGGGGCCAGGAACCCAAAGGGGCACAAGATTCCTTGTCTTCCTGGTGACCAGTGGTCACTGGTTTTACTGTGTGGGTCACATCTTTACAGCATCGCAGGATTCCATTGCTTGACCACTTCTGTTTTGCTGCTTCACCCAACGATGTTGGCAGTTTGTTTCGGCTAGAGTAAAACCAAAAGCACCCACCAGGGAGCCAGGGTAGACGAGAACCCACACTGGTACCTTCACCCTCTTGAACGACACCTCTTAGTCGCCAAATTAAACCCCAAGAAATGTTAGATTTGGACTCAGAGACCCTGATTTAGTCTATGAACCGAATGTTTGTAATATCTAGAAGCAATTTAGATGAATTTCAGGGTTTTTAGATTTACCATGGCACCAATGTGTGTGCTGGTTCACCCAAGGCCCCACAAGCTCAGCCAGAGCTTTTCAATTCTCCCAAAGTGGATCTACAGTCTAGACCTCCAAACCAAGAGAGATCCATTCAACTCCACAAAACTAGCCAAAACAACGCTTCCAGCGAACAACTGTCTCTGTAAGGACAGACACTAGGAAGGCAAAAAAAGAAAAAACCACACGACGTTTCCCTCAAACCCCTGCAAAATATAACTGCTAAGTTTGGTTGGTCTTGAATTTGACCAACCGACTCCAATCCCCCTCAATAGAAAAGAAGGCGGCTTCAGGAATAAGTGGGACAAAAGAACCAGCAGATTTGGCTTCATCTTGGTGTGTGCCGGCCGGGGCTGACCGACTCTAGCTAGTTTCCTTTCCCAAGAGAAGAGAGTAAAAAGGGAATGAATTCACGGACAAGCCCAGTTGGGGCGGTAAAAGGACGATCTGACCAGGTCGGACGGACAGGGTGAATGGAACGGACAGCGATGATGTAAACCGGCCCACGCGAGAATAGTAGTAACACCAGCGTGGCGTGTCAGAAACTCCAAGTGTTTTTTATTTTCGTTTTTATACTCTTGCAGGATTTTAAAATTAAACCAAAAGGGACTGACCACCCACAGGGTGTGGAGCTCCCGCTTTATCATTATTGTGTTGTTGTTGCGCCAGTGCTTTCGCCACTTTTGCCCGGTCCTTCACCAGCCTGTCCAGCCACCATTGGCCTCAAGCAACCACCTTTTCTGATGTTCTTTTTGGCCTTTCCTACCAAGGCAAAGATATTGTGTTTAGATTCATTATAGAGTATAGTAGCTTAAGGGATTTTGGCCCCTAGGTAACAGCCTGGTCTATTTTTATGTGAGGATTTTTGAAAGATGATATTTTGGCTTGTGTTGAAACTTGAGATTAGTTACACAGTTATAATAACTTGAAGAATTTTGGTTTCTTTTAGAGCATTTTTTGAAGATTATGTTTTTGCATGGTGAAATATTTTGAGTTTCCATTATTCTTCTTTTGCCTTAAGATACTTTTAAATGTAAATGGCAAGGCCACGGTGTGATACACCCGTTGTTTCTTTTCCATTTCAGCTTCTATTTTAGCAGTTGTCACATTCATTCGGGGCTTTTCAGCATAGGGGAAGGCCTGCTAGCCAGGGCCTGACCTATTTTCAGGGCCATATGCCTCGAGGTGGTAGCCCTACTTGTAGGCCCTAAAAGTAGTGTGGAGGCCTGTGGGAGCAGGTCTTCCCCAGAGTAAAGCAGCAAAGATTTTTTTTATTCAAATTGTGGAATGTCTGTGTGTGATCAGTGGAATGGTCCTTCAGCTGATGAACAAATCTTCCATCTTTGGAGGTGCTTTCAGATACAAAGAAAAAAAAACTTTGGAGTGCTTTATGTGCAGGGTAGCACTCAAGGATGGCAGCATTACCAAAAGGAGGACCCAGAGAAGGAGATAGCTCACTTGGCCAAGTTTAGTAAGGCCCTTGCCCAAGGGCTTCACCCCATGCAAAGATGCTACACATTTTAATTTTTCTTCATACAGCCAAGATCTGCAGAAAATGAAAAAACTTGTTCACAATACAAAAGATCCTGCCATGGAACAAAACAAGCTATTTCAAGAACGAAATATCCCTCTCCTTTAGGCAACAGGAAGCATTGCCTCCAAATACATTAGGAAATTTCATGCAGATCTGTACATCTATGGTAAGGGCCCAATGGTAGGGCCATCCCAAAATGAGGGTCCTACAGGTGGGGACATTTTCCTAGGGTAGGAGCCCTTATTTTGGGAATGCCCCCACCCTTGGGCCCAAGGACGTAAAGCACAAGACAAACATTATAATAAGCATGGACGTATGTAGATATGTACATGGTAGGAGTGGGAGGCACCTTATACCTACAAAAGGCCTCTCACACCTACTAGGCATGATGTGTTTTTCAAAAATATTGGGAAATTTCTCCAAGTTTGTCAGAAGGCATATTCTATTTTGTATTACTCTAATAGACAGCCTGGTAATTTTTTTAAATTGTTGATAGTAGGTCCAATGATTTAGGTGTTAAGTCACTTGCCATTACAAGTAGGCTTTGGATGAAAGATTTGGAGGGTACAATTATATTTCTACAAGCCTCGTTTTGTGGCTTTGTGTCATCTCATGGGTGGATATAGAAATTTGGAGGAGAATAAATGTGTGATTGGTGTGCAATCCAAAGAGGGTGTAAGGTTTACAAATGTGTGTGTTCGTTACCAATTAGCATGTTTTATTCATATTACCATATTTCATATGTTCTTTATGTCAATGTTTAACATGCATTGTGTATTTCTTGAGCTTGTATGACCATCAACCTATTCAACATTACAACTTGGCATGCATTTTTGTTTTTCCTTTCTTGGTGTTTAAATTTTCCTTCACAAGGTGGCGAAGGCCACCAAAGATTCGCATTCACCTCCATCAATACATAGCAATTGATTGGGAGACTTTATAAAAAAGCACACAATTAGAGCCTAGGATCTAACTTCCCAAAGATTTTCAAAGATGGCTTTGAATCCTTCTTCACTTTCATTGACACGAATGTGTCGCTCATAGGCATTTCATGTGTAAGAAAGTATGTTCGAGTAATGCATGCATTGGCTTTGAACATTTCAGTGATCCCTTCCAATGAAATTACAATAGCCTTTTACCTTCTTCACCCATCCACAAAGGTCGATTTCCTTCCTCCCTTTTGTTGTTGATTTCTATCTAGAACAAAGGTTTGTTTACATTAGGAGGCATTTATTTCTACTTTGGCATGTTCATCACATCTTTTCATTTATCAACCCTTCAAGTATATTGGTGTATGAACTTTTACAAAATTATTTTGTCCCAAATGATTATGCGAACAGATTTGATATTTTTTTGAGGTATGTGAGAACATTACTTGTGATCATGTTCCCCCATCCATTTCATGTTTGCTTGTGACATCACAATTACTAACTTTGGAAAATCAAATCAACAACATCTGACCCAATGTGATTGGAAAAGTAACCTATTGGTTGGTTGTCAACACACTTGTCATTTAATTCAAGGACACATTTATGGAGCATTTTAATTATCGCCAATTTGGTGTGGCAACACAAGGTGGGTGTGAAACGATGGTCCACAATGTTTGCATTATATTAGATTTGCATCTAGATTGATTAATATTATAAGTGGACATTTGTCATGATTTCAATTCCACATCAAAGACAACCATTTTTCAAGAGTTGTGGTCTTTTACCAGCATGACTTATAATCAGTTTTTCTAATTTGTTCAACAATTTTATGGTGCCAATCTTCATTATATTTTTGTAGACTTTTCAACATGAAGTTTTCATAGTCATTTCATCCAAGTTGAATACATATAGGGAGATATTTTGGGTAGAACATTGTTTACTTTAACACATCTTTCCACTCTTTGCTCTATTATACTAGCCCACCTTACTTATGTTTTTTCTTCATTCACTGATGATACACATATTGTTGGCCTTGTCTCAAATGTGGTACTCACATTTTTACAATTATAAGTGGAGTTTGTAACATTAGGACTTTTTATTTAACTGACAAAATGTGTGGCTTGGTTTCGACATGAATTAGACATATCGTTTCCTCCATGTTTTCTTACACTTGACACAAGTTCATGTATTCTAGATGCACCAATGAGTTCTATGTCATTTGTGCAGTCCTTTGTCATAGAGGCATTTCAAGAGGATTTTAACACCATAATTAACCTCCTTATGTTTGTAGATCCACAAAAAATGTTTAGAATGTTTTCACTTTGTTATGCCCGATGCCCAAGTTATTTCTTACGCACTATGTTTTTATTTTTAAGTATCTTAAAGCATTATAAGTTGAGTTTGCATTTATTCATGTACCATGGTTATGTTAAAAACAATTTTCGGCAGGGGATTTTTCAACATTAAGGTGGGTCATTTAGTTCATCATTGTGTCATTTGCCTTTCTTCAATGGTTCAACTTATTACCCCTACCTTCTTGGGATGTTGAGTTCTAAATGTTATTGAAATTGTCATTCATTTCCAATGAGATATCACCTTATTTTTCATGATGTAATGGCACATATTGACACACTCCCAAACTCCTTGATATATTAAAATGTGAGTCTACGGTGAAAATAGCAGAAGGATAAAGAATTGGGGCACGTTCCTTAGCTCATCACATTTCGGGGGTAGAAGCCATGTTGGAGCTTTCGAATGGGGATTAGGAAGAGTGACAAGCAAGTCAATTACTCACATAGACCTGCACAAACCAAACAACAAGTTGGTTAGTGCACAGTTAGAACATTGGACTTTTACAACTTTGGAGGCCCATAACTATTTTTGTAGACCTTCAATTGAGATGAGGTCTAAAACAAAGTTGTAGGTCTCATCGAGAGCTTTCCAACAGTATGTGGCACGCCACCTACACATAAATAAATCAGGGAGATTCTTAACTTTTAGTGGTCTGGAGTCAAATTGGACTCTCGGTCCTTCTTTTGGCCATAACTTGTGTTTTAAGCACTTAAATGGGTCATGCGAGCCCATTTTCAACATCTACATTCCAAGAGATTTTCAATGATATAAGGAAATTTTCAATCCAATAGTTTTGACCCTTGCAATCGTCCCTTGAAAATTTGATAATCCATTGGGACTCCAACTCCCAAAGTGGGAACTCATTTGAAAGTGTGGGGGTTCATACCCTCACACTCTTTTAGTGGGGATGTAATGGAGTTACTAGTCCACTAAATTGGGATTAGTGAATTACACCCTCATTTTGTAGTAATGTTTGGAAGTGAGTTTTCTTGATTTTGTCCATGTTTTCATGTGTATGACTTTGTTAGTTTTGATAGTGTTGGATGCCAATCTTGTAGTGCACACAAAAAAGATAATTCTAAACATTTATTGTAACAATTTGCAAAAACAATTGTTCAAAAATTCATTTGTATGAAAAAATTATTTTGGGGCAAAAAGACATGCAATCCTTTTGTAAAATAACATCATTGGCTCATTTTATCTCATTTTCACCCCAATCTAAATTCAGTAATTAACTAATTGTTTAAATTTGATTAATGAATTCAAATAATTTAGAAAGTAAAATTTGTTAATCTAGGTGAATAATTATTGAATTTTATTTGAATTCAAATCATTAATTATCAAAATAATTATGTTTATTTGAATTAACTAACTAACTAATTATATAAATTAGATAAATTGATTCAAATAATCAATTTAGATAATTCAATTTTGAAGAATTATATTAGATGATTAATTATAAAATTCAGTTTAATTACAAAATTAAAATCAAACACAAAGCATGTGGGAAAGTTTTTTTGTAGTTGCAACTTAATTGCAATTAAAAGATTTTACCCATATTGTTTCACAAATTATATAAAGGAGGCGTCTTCTCTTGCCTTCTCATATTAAAATACATGTGCCATGTTGGGATGAACCCATTAAGGCTTAACCCTAAAGGGAAACACAAAACAAAATTAAAAAAATTATGTGGCTACTCTTTAATTCATTTACCTTTCTACCTTCCTACCTACTTACTTACCTAAGTAAGTAGGTAGGTTGGTATATAGGACCTACCAAGTTACCTACTTATGGTTATGTACCAACCTATCTAGGTACTTATATATATATATATATTATAACATTAAAACATGACATTTATGACTACATAATATTATTTATATATAATGTAATAATATATATATGTTATAATAATATATTATTAAATTAAATAATTTTTCAATTATTTATATATTGTATATGTGTGATTTATATACGATTGTATAAAATGTGATTGTATTATACAAATGTCATACATTCATTGTACATATTAGTGGTCAACATGCATCACAATTGACTATAGTTGACATGGTCAAACTAATGAACATGGTGGGAGCAAAGATTTATACTTTGACCTTTTCATAATGGTCCAAGGCCTTTGCCATCCACCTACCACATTACACGTGACACAATGTTGTCACACAAACAGTTTATGTTCCAATATTTGAATGTATGAAAACAGAAAGTTTAAAATTTAATTTCTTTTTCAATACCTAATAATGTAAAAATATGAATATGATTATTAAACTTTGAAGCATAATCTACATATATGGACCAACTAAAAATTCAAACAACAAATTTTGTACATAGAAAATCACTTTTGAATTTAAATTTTTTTAACATATTCGTTATGTTTGAATACACCATAAACTTTAATAAATATATGCATAATTTGAATATAAAACATTGAATATTTTCAATTTAGTTTTTAATTCTGAAATATGAATATGATATAATATTGTTAAGATATATTATGTACTAGCCTATATACACATAACATAATTTTACACATAATTTATTAATCTACACATACATGTATATGTATTATAATATGAGAATTATTATATATCATATGTATATATAATAAACATATTAAAATATACGTGTATATATATATAATCAATATTTATACTTTATATATGACTATTTATTTTCAGTATATTATAAGTTAATTAATAAAATGGATATATAGAAAAAATATTACGAATTAATTATGTCAACATTAAAATCCAACCGCCTTAACTTAACATTATAATTGTAATTTTTTTCATTAGTTCAATTTTTTTATAATTTTATAATTATTAAAATCTACACATTTAATACAATATATACACATACATATGTAGTGTTATATGTATATAGATATTTATTGAATTTTTTAAAAAATCTATACATAATACAAAAAATATTTTTAAATAAAATAATAATTTAAAATTTGTAAATTATTTTTAATCTTTTGTTTTCAAAAAGTTCGTTTTATATATAAATTTAATATGTTGTAAATTTATGAACCCTAAAACCTATGGATAAATTTAATAAAAATTTGTTAAATTTGGTTAAACCTAGAAAAAAAAAGTTAAATTTGGTTAGTTATTTGGCTAAATTTTGATAAATTAGGTTAAACTTGGATAAATTATAACATTTAGGTGAAAATTTGATATTAAAGTCAAATTTGGTTAAAATTGGAAAAATCAAGTTACATGAAGGCACTTAGGTTAAATGGTTAATTAAATTTAGCTAAATTTGAAATTTTTTGGCAAATAAGGTTTTTAATGTATTTTGATGAAACTAAGGCCAATTAGGCTAAATTGAGTTAATTAATCTATGTTTGGTTAAACTTGGTGAAATCTAAATGTTGTTAAAGTTAGTTACATTTTGCTAAACTAAACTAAATTAGTTTACATATGTTAAAATATGTTACATTAAGCTAAAATATAAGAATAAATTTGAGAAATTATGTTATTTAATATAAACTAGGCCACTTAGGGTCAATTAACCTTAAGTAGGTTAAATTAGGATTGGGTTAACTTATATTAAATTATCTGAATTAAACTATGTTTATTTTAATTCATACTAAATTATGTTAAAATATAACAAATTAGGAAAATTTAAAATTAAATTAAATTAAGTTAAATTCCAATATAAATTTGACCATGTTAATATGTATTTTAGTTTTTTCTTAACTTGCTCAAACAAGGTGAAGTGATTACTTCAATATGGTTACATTAGTTGTGTAGTCATATATGTAGTTACAATTATTTTTAGTTGTAATCATAGTCATTTTTTGATTGCAAATTTACAATTATGAACTATAGTTATCAAAATGAATGTAATTCAAGTCCATTTACAACTACATGACTATTTTGTGTAGTAGTCGTAACATGTATTAATCATAGAATCCACATTTTGGCATAATGTATATTTATTTCCAAAATTCAATTAATATGCCACATGACAATTTTTGATTGTGCCACATGTCATAATATAAAATCATTTAAAATGATTAATCATAATGGACGATGGATATCAATATTTCAAAAAAATCATCAAGAAAATCTCATAATGCCACATGTTAAATTTTGATGAATGGATGAAAAATGACGTTAGCATGACATTATTGTTGTAGTTGTATGGGAATTGCACAATATTTGAAAATTAAAGGAGTTGTGAAAACAAAGTTGCAATTAGTTACATTAGAGTGAGATTGTCACTATGAGAAATCATGTTCACTGAAACCACACTACCTTGCAATTAAAACTCCAAAAAAAACTTGTATACAACTATTATGCAACTATCCTTTGGGTATTACAACTACTATGCAACTATCCTTTTATAAATATGGTGGATTAATAAATAAATTGCCATGTTAGAAAATGAGTTAGTTATATTATAGTTGTAAGTGAGTTAAAAATGGGTCTTCTATACAATAATTTATACGCATCGTACATACATATGTAGTCAACCATGTTTGACTTTTTAAGGAATTGCATTGTAGTTGCATGTGGTAACTATTTTAGAACTATTATAAATGTGTCATTAAAACAACAACTATTTTGCAATTAGTGTACAATGTACATACATGTGATCATGCCGCATGTCCACATGTCCACCGCCCATTATGGGATACATTTGCAATTAATTTTCAATTATGATTCCCATTGATACAATTAGTATGACCACTAGTGTGCCATTACCAAAGTACTATTGTTCAATTATGTTATGATTATAATACAACTATTTATAACTTAATATTGAATACATATTCATTAGTTATTCATATCTTCATCATATGTGTTTCATTTTGAATGATTTAAAATGTTATGGGAGTGTTACCTCAAGTTCTAGAAATCTTCTTTGAAATGTAAAGGAAAATGAATAATGAAAAAATAACAAGAAGATAAATAAGCTTTCCAATTTACAAAACATGTTTTTTTTTCTTTAGACCCTTCCTATTTTGACGCACTCCCAACCCCCTCAATCCACACACATCCTCAACGTCCCATCCTTCTTGTGAACAAAGAGGACGGGTGCTCCATATGGTGACTTGCTAGGTTTGATGTGTCCCTTTGCAAGGAGTTCCTCAAGTTGAACCTTAAAATTCCTTCAATTCCTCATGACTCATTCGATATGGGGCTTTGGCAAAAGGTGCCACTCCTAGCATCACCTCGATTACATGGTCAACTTGTCTTTTCGAGGGTAATTCATCGGACAATTCTTTGGGCATCACATCCATGAATTCATCCAAGACTTGTTTAACGCGCTTGGGGAGACTCACAAAGTTGGTAGCTTCCTTTGGTTCAAATTCGTCCAACACACACATCACACATAACATGCCATAACCTCCCATGCATTCCTTTTCCAAAGTCTTTTCTAACATTAAATGGATGGTAGATCCACTCGCCCTAGGCACTTCATGTGCCTTCACTCGAACAACCCCAATTTTGGATGGGATTCTAACTAGCTTATTGTGCCCTTCTATGAACACATTGTTATGGGTGATGAATTCCATTCCCAAAATGTAATCCATCCCCCCTAAGGTGGAAACCAACAAATCCACCTTTTCTCTCCAATTCCCTAGTTGAAGAGGCACATCTTTTGCTTACAATGTGGTGGGATGGGGAGCCCCATTCGCAAAATGCACCTCAATGGGTGTCTTGAGTTCTTCCAACTGGAGTTCCATTCTTTTGGCATTTTTTTAGGTTATGAAGTTGTGGGAAGCCCTTATGTCCAAAAGACATAACACATCCTGCTTATAAACCTTCCCTTTCAAGAAAATGAGGTGATTACATTCACTTTGGGCTAGGTTGGGAATAAGGGCAATTACCTTAGAACCCCCATTCCCCAGTTTGGGTTTGGGGCAATCTTTGGAGTAATGCCCCATTTCATTGCAATTGAAACACACTCCTTTGGGCTTCCCACTAGTATCCCCCTTGGGTTGGTTCACTTTTAAAGGAGCCCTTTTTTTTACGAAACTTCCTTTGGGTTTGAAACCCGAGCCTTGAAATTTTTGGGCTTTCTCCTTTTGAGGGGTTTTGCCCTCAATTCCATTCACCTTCCTGGCATGCCTTCTTGTGAAGGAATTTGTTTTCCTTTTTGAACCCAGATTTTTCACCCTGTCCCACATCCGAAAAACCTTCCATTTTCATGATGGCCTCAGATAATGAAGTGGGCCAATTTTCTTCAAGCTTGCACTTGGCCCAAGTCAGAAGCCCCATCACAAAATGGCACACCCAGTCTAACTCATGCATATGCGAGATTTTCAACATGAGTTCAGAATACGCCCTCACATATTGGTGCAAATTGTCATTTTGTTGCATTCATAAGGTTGTGGAGTTTACATCTTGAAATGTAGTTAGAATTCTTTGGAATGAATTCCAACTCAATGAGTTCCTTGAAGAATTCCCATGTGTATCCATGGGTCTTCCCTTCCTCTTGCCTCATTGTCCTCCACCATGTGGAAGCGTAACCTTTCAAATAGGATTGGGCAAGTTCCATAGTCGAATGTCACCCAACTTTGGCGACATGAAAGTAGTCCTCCATTTTTGCAAGCCAAGCATCCACAACCTTCCGATCTTGAACCCCATCAAAATTCCTAGGCTTAATGGGCTTGAATCCCACATCTTTCAATGATCTTCCTTTGAGGGTTGTAACCAACTCAGTGAAATTGGGCCTATTCATTTTGAGTAGAACCTCCGATTGTTCTGGAGTGAAAATGACTATGGTTGGTTGTTGCTCTTCATTTTCATGATCATTGTGGTTCTCTTGGTCTTCTTGGTCTTTGGAATCCTCTTATTCTTCCTTTCTAATAGCCTCGAATGGAACTTTTAAGTCCTAGGTGGGTTCTTCCACCATGGTCTCTTGTACTGGCTTACAGTTCTTCTTCGGTGCCATTGAAACTCTCCAATAAGTGAATCGAGTTCTACCAGAGCTTTGATACCATGTGACACACTCCTAACCTCTTCAAAAGACTCAAATGTGACTTTAAGATGAAAACAGTGGAAGAGTAGGAAGTTAGGGCACCCTTCTTAGTTCGCAGCACTTCGAGGGTAGAGGGGCATGCTGGAGCTCCGGGATGGGACTAGGAAGACTGACAAGCACTTTAATCATTCACACGGACCTGCACGAACCAAACAACAAGTTGGTTAGTGCATAGCTGGAGCACTTTTGGTGCTAGGAAGAGCCACGGGTAAACTCGAACTCATAAGACTCACCACGACCTAGACTTGGGGGAAGCCATCACCTTCCCGCTTATAGTATACTTTGTGCCTCTCCATGAGGCCCACATTCAAATGGCATTTTTTCCCGAGACTCCCAAATGGGAGTCCTGAAATTCCCAAAGTTGGGACTTTCGCAACTTTGGGACCCCATAACTTTGTGTGTAAACCTCTAATTGAAATGAGGTCTAAAGCAAAGTTGTAGCCCTTGTTAAGATCTTTTCAATGGTATGTTGCATGCCACCTACACGCAAGGAAATTGGGTTGATTCCCGACTTTTAGTGGTTGGGAGTCAAATTGTCAATTTGACTTCCAGCCTTTCTTTTGGCCATAACTTTTGTTTCAAATATTCAAATGGGTCATGCAAGCCCATTTTAGACATCTAATTTTCAATAAATTTCCAATGATATAAATAAATTTTTAATCCAATGGGTTTTGACCCTTGCAATCGCCCTCTGAAGATTTTGAAATCCATTGAAATTCTAGCTCCCAAAATGGGAGTTCACTTGGGAGTGTGAAGGTTCATTCCCTCACACTCTTTTGCACTCCCGAGAGCATGAGATGTGACCCTTGGGCTTCCTTCTTGGCCCACAACTTTTCAAACCTCATAATTTTTTAATTTCTTATTCATTTTATATGATTTAAAATGTTGTAAGAACGCCACTTAAATTTTTACAAATCATCTTTAACTTCAACATCAATAGAATAACATACAAGGAATTTTTGGAGTGTTTGGGAATCGGCCTTTGTAGCATTTGGTGGTTTGTTTTTTTGAGTTCTTGACCCCTTCTATTTTGAAGGGCCATAACTTTCTCAATTCTATTCCATTTTTAACGATTTTTAGTGCACTAGATGTGCTAATAGGAAAGGTTCAAGTTTTGTTTAGATACTAAAAACATTGGAGCCTTCCCCTTGGATTTGACCTGCCTTCAATGATTAATTGTTATAGTTGCAACTCAATTGCAATTAATGAACAATTAAAATATTTAACCCATATGTTTTGTATTCGAATATCATGTTACAAATTATATAAAGAGGTTGTTTTCTTATGTTCTCACATTAAAATACATGTGCCATTTTGGGATGAGTTGAAAAAAGCTTAACCTTAAGGCAAAACATAAAATAAAAAACAAAATTTCATGGCTACTTTTTAGTGCATTTAGTTTTGTGCTTTCCTAATTTTTTACCTACCTATGTAGGTAAGTAGGTCCTACTTAAATATGTAGGTATGTAGGTTTTACAACCTACTAACCTACCTACCTATGGTTATGTACAACCTACCTAATTATTGAAATAAATGTTTATATATTTTTATTTTTTCCAAAATATAATTAATATGCCATTTAATAAATTTCCATTGTGGCATTTGTCATAATCTTGGATCGTCATTAACCATCATAATGGATAATGGAGATCAATATTTCAAATTTTGTTTTATGTGCAAAAATCTTCATAATGCCATGTGTCATATTTTAATGGATGGATGATAATTAATGATGACATCATGGGTGTAGTTATAATAGAATTGAATAGTAGTTGAAAATGAGTTGTTTAGATTAAATTACAATTGAATTGCAATGAATTGCACTGCATATATGATGAGTTGCAACTCTGTAATTCATGCAACTCGTCAATTAGCACTTGCAACATATAAATACAACGAGTTGTAAGTGTTTTTTACAACTCAAAAATTGAATTGCAAGGTTAGTTGCAAAATACCCTTTTTTTCTCATAGTGCGTATATACAGTGAATTTCATCTTTTACAATTCATGCAATTTGTTTAATAACACTCATGGGTGTGGAAATACAATGAATTACATATGGTCATTGTAACTCAAAAATTAAGTTGTAAGCCCAATTGCAAAACACCATTTTTTTTCATAGTGCAAATTGGGTCATGGATTTGCCTTGGATTCACCTAAACTCGAATAGCTAAGACTTGGGAAAAGGCATCACCCTCCTATTTATACTATATAAATTTGTGATTAATGATGAATTGCACCAAAATGGCTAAAAGTTGTAATCCCAAAATGACTTCCAAAAATTGCGACACATTCTAATGAAAAGGTCACTTGACCCTTGTTTACTAGGTTTTTAGTGGCCAAAAGTCAAACTACCATTGTGATTATTGGCCACTCTTTTAGCCATAACTTTTATATCAAACCTTCAAATGGAAAATGTGAGCCCACTTTTGATATCTATTTTTTAAAAACTTTCCAATGAAGCAAAGATATTTTAAATTCAAAAGTGATTTGGTTTTTGAAATCACCAACTAAACATTTGAGACTATAAGAAATTTCAACTCCCAAATTAAGGTTAAATTCACCTCGGGAGTTTTAAAGAAGTTTTCCCTTTAGTTTTAGAAACTTCCCACCTTTTATGGAATCCTTTTCATTCCAACTAATTCATCTCATGTCTTGGCTTGTTCCCATGTTCATTTTTTGTAATGCCCCTATCCTTGGTTGTGAGCCCAAGTTTAAGGTCATGGCATTCATGGTATTTTGCCCAACTCTTATTTTGTGTAGGTGTTAATGTTGTTGCATTTGCTTTGTTGACTATCTTATTACATTCCAATTTCATCCTTTCACCATTTTAAATATTTATGTCTAAAATTATAATGTAATGTTTTATATTTTGATTAGTGCATATAAGGTCAAATATCATATCTTTAATTGCATCTAATTTCAAAACTATAATAGATTAAACTATAGTTCAATTCAATAATACTCTAAAAACATTACATGAATTTTCAATATATGTATTTATGAAATAAATTAAATGATAAAATATTTGATTTATTTAAGTGTTCTGAATTTTTTTAAATGGTGAATTGTCAAATATTGTCACAATATGTGTGAAGTAATTCGATCACATTACTACAACAATGATATCCATGTAAGATTTGCACATAGTTCATGTGCATATGATCTAATCAAAATGGAAATTAAAGTTAGTCATATCAACATACAGGTTCTTTTATATTTAATCAAAACAAACATAATTAATCATTTTAGACACTTAAGTCAATTCTATAATCGTTGTAGTTACATTAGTAGGGGTGAAAAAAAATATTTTTGTAATACAATGATACCTTTTTGAAAAAAAAAACCAAGTACATGTTTTGCCACTACTACCTTTGACTTATGAATCTCCATTTAAGGGGCATATGATGTCTTTGCCCTTGTTTAAAATTTTTGGATGTTGATTAATAGCCAAAAGATGTCCTTATTGGATTATTTGAGGTAACATGTGCAAACATTAGACAAAGCATTAGCAAAAAATATGGATTAAGAAAAAATAAAATTACATATGTAAAAGATGAGGTTCAAATCTCAACAACTTGATAATAATTCTAAGCTCTATTGTATTAGCAGGAAAATCTGGGGTTTAGAATAGATTTTAGGGAATTTGATTTGACCATGGTTTTTCAAAGGATTGTCGATGTGCATCTATAAAGAAGAAAGTTTATAATTTAGGTTAGCTTAAATATATGATTCTATCAAGTTTCCCCAAATAGATTCACAAAAATCTATATCTTGGCATAAAAAGTCAATGAAAGGCCAACATAAGTGAACCAAAGCTTGTATTGATTATAGTTTGCACCCAAGCAAACAAAATGCTCCTATGACAACAAAATAATTTAAAAACCTCCCATTCAATTCTCGATATTATTTTTCTTAGATGACATATTTTTTACATGTGTGTCAAATGTTTCAAGAAATTTGCTTGTTAAAGTGTTTTGCAAGTTTTCAAAGGAGAATAATTTTATTCTAGGAATTTTTACAATTTTGGGATGTAGTTATTCTTTGCTATAGTTGTAGAAAAAAATCTATTATCAAGGTTATTACTCTTGTATTATTTCTTTTCACATGGCATATATTTCAAATTATTATCAACTATTTGTTTCCAACAAAATAAATACACATATTTACTTGCAAACCTATTTTTTTGTGTGAAAATCAAAAGTTACACCACATAGTACAAGGGCAATTGTGGCACATGATTCAAATAATTAATTAATGTTGAAGATTATATATCAAAATTTTGAATCCCCAAAAGATTCTTTATTTTCCTTGACATTGTTTTTTTTAGAGAAAGAAATATTTTAATAAAATATTCAACAATTTTAGAAGTAATATAATTTGTGTTGAAAGTTGCCAACATATTATGGTATCTCATCATTTTTAATTAAATAGGTTTACATACTTATTTACAAACCTATTTTTCTATATGCAAATTGAAAGTTGTACTATTTGTTGGGCTCCAGTTAGCCTAACCTAGTTTTGGTTAAGCATAGGTAAATTTGCTAATGGAGTTTTGGGGTTAACCTAAGGTTCAGGGGATAAGGTGGGTGGTAGATAGTTGGACTAAGTTAAGATAAGGTTATCTTGTTTTTGTTCGAGTCAATTAAGTTTATTGAATAGGGAGATGTGGATAATGCAAAGGTGGTTTTTAAGAAGGTGCTAAGAATTAGGTTTAGGTCAAACAACAACCGTTTTTCCTTCTTGAAGCTTGGAGGGGGAAAAAACATTGTTGACCACCCTTCCATCTCCTGATTGATGAATAGCGTGTAAGGAAGTGGGAGGGAATGAGGAATGATGATGAGGATTGTGAGATTTGGGCTGATAGGGGGTTAAATGTATCATGAAAGGTCTAGGCAATGTGAAGAGGCTACTGTATCATGAGGAGGTGAGTTTCTAAGTGTGCCCAACCAAACAACATGGTGGAAATGGGGGTGAAGGTATCAATAGTTGGTGATGGTAGTTGCTCAAGGGTGGTTTTTAGGAGAGGTTCCATTCAAGGGCAAAGGGAGGAAGAGTTATAAGGAACCTGTGCTAGGTTTGGTAAGAAGGGGTATAAAAGGAAAATGAGCAAGAAGGAGGAAGAGGTTTGACGTATAAGTAGAATAGAAGGTCTACTCTTGTGTGAAAAGAAGGGAAGAAAGGGAATAAAAGAGGCAGGGGTTGTTAGTATTTCTAGGAGTAGAGTATTATAAATAGAAAGAGAGAGAAGGTAGGCCTATTCATAGAAGGTGAGTGAGTTTGGTAAGATAGAGGTAGAAGCTTTGTTGAAGTAGAAGATCAACATCTAGGGATTAAAAAAACTTCAATATAACTACCTTTTTTCTTTGATGTGTGAAGATTTGCTTTGGAGAAAACTTGTTTCCATTTTATGTTGTGTGTACGTTGTGTGTTCATGTTGTAATTGACTTGTTTAGGTCCAGGGTTGATTATAGTTTGAGTAAGAGGAAGGGGGAAGTGTGAACAAAAAATGAGTTTGTTGTCTAGATCAGACAATGACATGTTAGGATCTAAATAAAAAAGGAAGGTGGGAAAATTTTGTTGGCAGAATGGTCAGACCTTTGCATTATGTTCATTAGGCTATCTTAGGCAGAAGATAAAAATGAGGATACTTTAGGTGACTTGGTTGTAATTCTTTTGTATGGGTTTTGTTATATTGATGTTATTGGATGAACTTTAAGTTGGGATAAAAAAGGTTAGACTGGTAATCACAAACATGTGACATCTTTTGAATGTTTCCAAAGGGGCAAGGGGGAATGACTCAAATAAAGGTGTAGGAGGTGCTAATTTTGTGCCTAACAATATATCATTCCCTGCTAGGTAAACTTATGTCCCTCCTTTAAACAAAAAGATTTGAAAACTTGACAATTGCTTTTCATGGTTGTCCACTAGCCTAATACAAATGTGAGTGGGAATATTGTTTAATTTTTGTCCAAATGAAATGTATCTGATTTTTTTCTTTCATTTGGATGGTCAACCAATGGAATTTCAATTGGTGATTTTTTTTTCTCCCAATCAACCTGCCAATTTATCAACAAATTTACCGTTTATGGAACATGTGGAATACTTATGAAAACCACCTTCATCCCAACTAAATATCTTTTTGAGCATATATATCTAGTATACCATAACAAGAACAAGGCTAACTAATTTAACCCTTCCCCACCCACACACCCACCCGCCCATGCTTTTATCAACAAATTTGTCAGCGTGCAAAATCTCTGAAACATCAATTGGAACATCTATGGAAACCCCAAGCATTGGCAACAAAATGGAATTTTGACCTAATTTAGAACACTTGTGAAACCACAGGCATTCCAACGAGTTTGGACAAAAACGATTACTTGTAAGAAAATTACTCGTTTAAGAAACAAGTTAAGTTTTCCATACATTTGTATATGAACAATCTCATTTTCTTTTGTTATGTCCTCAAACTTTTACCTACACATTGGGGTGGGGAGAACCCTCAACCGCGGGTGGCTTTACTGGAATAAGGGCTGGCACAAGGTGGAGCTGAGTGTGGGCCTGATTCTGGTAAATCCTGTAACCCAGGGCTTGGCTTTATTGTGCAATAAAGACTTGTAAACATTTTAATTTTGGTTATATAGGAGAGAACATTAGAATTAAAAGTGGGCATTTAAAAAAAACAAAACACCCACATGAGTGGACATAACATTTTTCCAAATGGCTGGCCTTTTTCACTGAGGCAAAATTACACCTGATACCATCATGCCTTCATAGCACTCTGCAACAGTCCAACAAGGTCCTGCACTTGTATTTGCTCCATTTGTGATTGTATTCCTTCTGCAATTAAAGTGAAAATTACTTTACATTTGTGGTGGAAATTGTGGAGGAATAGGAGCTGCCTATTTCAAGCCAATGGGTTTTTAGCATCAAGTTTTTGGTGTGTTGTGTGTGGGATCTTATTGAATTCAGAAACAATAGATCTTTTTATTCACATTTCTACTATAGTTTGCCAAGCCAAATCCATAGATGTCACGTGTTGGAAGAAACCTTCTACTGATCCCACGGCCTGTAAACCTCACCAAGTTCATGAAAGTTGAGCAGAGGGTGTGGAATTTTTACTGGATTAGAGAGGGGTACTGATTTCTGGCAGGTGGTGGAAAAAATCCATGAGGATGCTGTGGTTGGTCTACCTCCTCTTGTGAATCCCTAGGTGTTGCTTTTTGAAGGAAGCTTCTTATGATCAAACAATCCCATTCTCTTCTTTCTCCTTCTGCATGAGCACTAGAACAAATTAAAGCTTGGCACTTGGTCAAATCACTCTGTTAAATTGTTAGATTCATAGAGTCCTGTACTGTGTCTTGTGGATTTGTGATTATTCCATCTGAAAGCACAATAATGTAGGCTGCTTTAATGTCACGAATGTGACCTAGTATCTTTCATATTCTCCTCCTGTGCAGACAGAGTTCAATCTTCAGTGTGATGCTGCAGAGGTAATGTAAACTGCTTCGATGTCTTGGTGTTACTCATCTAGATATGCTCGTCTATGTATCTTCCTTTGCAGTTCTTCTGTAAAGGAGTCAAGATTGCAGGTCAGAATGCTTCTCAATCCTCCATACTATGGTCAAGTACACCATTGGCATGTGAAGTCTCCTGTTGTTATCTTTTCCTCTTAGTGGTTGCTACATGCAGCAATAACATGCTTAGGATAGTACAAGCTGATTCTATTCCAACGTAGGCCAGATTGGTTCAATTTCAAACTCTTACCCCAATCTTAACATCATGACCACAGGTGAAGGACACATTGAGTGAAATGGAGCAGCTTATTCAGCAGCATGAACATGACAGTGAGTTGAGCTCCAGGTAGTGTGACATGATGAGTTGATGAATCCTCTCTGTTTCTTTTAACACCCTCAAAAGCATGCTCTGTAAGTTTTGTTGATAGTTTATGTCGCAGTTGATTGTTAGTCATGCACTTATTAATGAGCAACTTTTCTTGTTGTGTGTTCTGTGTCCTGTGCATAAATTGCATCACCAGACATTTCATTTTTTTTTTCCATGTTACTAGAAACACCAAATGTGGTGATTCTACACGAATTGAATAGTATCTTAGCAAGTATATTCAACAGGTGTGTCTTTCCTGGAAAAGCTGTGCCAGATCTGGTGATACAATTCAAAGCAGAGGAGGTTGAAAAATTGAAAACTTTGGTACCCCAGGTCAGCCTCTTTTGAATGAGGTGATGCTGTTCTTCAGTTGTCGTCATCTTGTAGGCTTCAATGTCATGAATGGCCTTGCTGTTTCTTAGTCAGTCTCTAACTAGCAACTTGTGTGAACTGGGGTGTGGATTGACAGGAGGATGAAAAAATGTGCAACTTTCCCAACAACTGGAGGCATACCAAAAGCAGGCTGTTGCTGCCCAAGATCCTGAATATGTAGCTGCCATCTTTGCCAAGGTGATTCCTGCTGACTTGATATTAGATGAATCTTTCAAATTGTAATACTAACAATTTTCCAGTTGGTCTGGATCTAGACCCAGGTCTGACCTGATGTTGGAGAATCTACAGTTGCTCTGTTGTCAAGATTTCCAGAATTAGAATGACCTTGAAGCTAGCAAAATACTGTGGGAAATGCCTTCCACTGTGCTCCAGTATCTGAAGTTATATCAGGGAATGGACATTCAACCTACATTATGAGGGATTGATGCCAGGAAGGGATGACGCTGTCATGAGGTCTGAGCTTAGTATGTGTGCATGTAGTATGGAGGAGGGTGGTTGCATTGTGAGAAAATTGGGTTGCAGAATTAGAGTGCGGCTAAGAATACAAGAAACCTGGACTGGGTATCCCTGGGGCAAGAAAGATCTGTAGAGAAAGTGCATAAACCCATCAAATGAGAGTGCATTACATCACAAGGGAAATTGGGAACAGAAGAGAACTGAACTTGCCTCGTATTCTCTGGGCCTCCCTTTGATCAATGCATTTTCCTTCTCCAAGATTGTGACAGCCTCTACAACTCATCAAGTCCACTTTTGCAGAAAGCAAACAATGACCCTTCTCAACCCTAATCCACACCCTCTTCATACACATCTCCCCCCAAAGCCCAGAACCACTTCCCTTTTCACATTCAACCTCAGAGAACGCCAGAATCCTCCTCCATGTCATTTTGGACTACACAATAACTATCTATTAAAAAAAATTGCATTGCTCCTGTTGAATCTTCATTTCACAAAGAAGCATAACTCTGATCAAGAGTTGTGCAAGAAGCTTGCATTACACGTTGTGAGAACTTTTCTGTTGGCTGGAAACAAAACCTTCAGAGCTTCCTTATTGCTCTCAAATGTTGACCATCATGCCTCGTGATTTCGTTCATGCTTTCCAAAAGCACAAAGATCAGAACACGAAAAGCTCTAAGACAAAAAATTTAAATAGAAAAAACCTCTGTGCAAAAAGAACCAACCACACAGATCCTGGACCAAATCTAGAACTGATCCTATCCTGAACAGGTTGGAATGGAAAGGGAATTTTCAGCCTGCCAGAGAATTCTGAAGATTGTTGATGGTAACACACCAACAATTCAAGTTCCTGCCTAAGAAATCTGACAACGGCATAAACACTGGCTTTCTCTTCCACATCCTTCAAAACCAGTACTTCAATTCTGACGAGTTCAAGCAGCAGCAGTCCTAAACCGCTGGCTGATTCTTTCACAGTTCTTGTGGTAACACCGGTAACAGTAGATAAAAACATAGATCAAGAAACAGTGCTACATACTAGAACTTCTAGTGATGAGGTCTAATACTAGAAGTACAGAAGCGGCTCATGGACCTCAAGAGCTTAGTCGGATACACGGCGTAGCATATTCCTCTGTTTTTTGGACATCTTCTTCAGCGTTTTGGGGTTCGTGATCTTCTGGACCGGCGTAGATTTGAGCTCGTTCTCCTTCTTGATCCTCTTCCTCTCCTCGACTTTCCGACGCTTCTCGACCTTGTTGCTCCTGATCTGCTCCTTGAGCTCCGACATACGATCTTTATACGCTCTCTTCACCTCCCTCAACCTGTTCTTTTCCTCCAATGTCGTCTTCCGCCCCACGACCTTCAAGGCCGACGTCCGAGAAGTCGTGGTCGCCTTCCACTTCCTGCCTGAAACTTTCCGTGACATGACACCATCAAACGTCGGTCGACCGTACACGAGCTTGTCCTCCCCTCCCTTGGCTACCGCAGCTCTCTTGTTTGGCTGCTGAATATCCATACCCTCTCCAACTCCACCTTCCACATCCTCCTCTTCTTCCTCCTCACGCTTCCTCTTCTTCTTCTGACCCCCGAAACCTTCGTCAAGATACCGGAAGTCGACTGTGCTCGCCATGACTACACCGAACTCAAACCCCTTCCCTCACAGCCTCTTCCTCGCTCTACGATGTGCATAGAAGCCTGCGTTAAAGCCCCAAAAGAACGAAACCTTGGACAAAACTGCATACCCAAGGGTTTAAAGCAGCGAGAATCCGACACGACAATCGCAAACCCTAAGCACCCAAAACGATGAAATCTCACAACCCTAAAATTGTTCTCTTCGTAAACGAATACCCAAAAAATTTGCGCGTCGATACCCGCTGCAGATTCTTTCAAATTGGCTGCTTCGTCCCCTCACCTTCCGAAAACACCGATCAAGACTGAAGACTTTTTCCTTTATTTCCGATCATCAGCTTTGTAGGAACAATTTCCAACTTCGTTGAACGCTCTTTAATCTGCCAATTGCGTCCTGATCGAAATGGGTTCGAAGCTGGTTCCATCGATCTCTCAGGGTCCGATTATTTCATGATACTCAAGCATGTAGTAAGTAGCATGAAGCTGATTAATGGCTTGTGTATCAGAATGTTGGAACTTTGGCAGGTTGTAATCTGCTGGAACGTTAGGTTTCCTTTCTGAAGAGCTTGGGTTTTCAGGGTGAGTTATAGACAGAGACAGATGGAATGTGTGTTCAGCTTGAATAGAGGTTTGAATTGCCTAGCACGCGTTAGCGACGAGCTCCTCGTTGAAGCTGTTCCTGACAAAGCAACCCACGAAGAAGTACCACTGATGTGCTGCATTCTCTGCAAGCACGATCCGTCTTACTATCTTTGCAAGCATGAATACCTGTCTAAGCATTATTTTCAAGCATGATCTCTCTTATTCCACTGATGGGATTGGCTCAAATCAATCATGGTTGGAGGATTATGATGTACGCCGAGAGAGAGATTTTTTCTGAGACGTGCCTTTATTGATTGCATGCAGCTGTCTCTACCGCCACTAAATTTATCATGGTCAGCATTTTTGGGAGTTACTTTCAAGCACTTCTTCTTTGACACATTTCTGGTCACTCCTCTAACTGCACGATGCAGTGTTCTGCTCAAGTTAATTTCATGCCTCTCCTTGCTTCCAAGAATGTGAACACAGATTCATTCCATGATTGTTACAGAACCACCTTGTTTTCTGCAGTGCTAAAACCTGTCTATGGCTTCAAATCCTTTCACAATACTTTGTGTAAAATGCAACCCCATAAGTCCATTGTTTCTGCAAATGGTAATTCTATACAATTTCTCTGTGTATCATAAGCTTGATCTTCATCATTCCGCATTCTTGTTTCTGGAATACAACTCTCTGATTTTCAGTAGTAGCAGAGATGAATTCAAAGATTGCAAGCAGAGCACAAGTCTTGAATCTGATTTTGAACTTTTGTAGGCGAGTGTAGATTTCTAGTAATGTGATTTGTATGTGTATGCATGTTTTTTTTGAAAGGCTATTTGTACATCTTCCAAACAGCACTTGATAGTACGGAGTGCTTAACAATCATCGAACCAAGCGTCAGTGGACTATTGACTGCATGAATAGTGTTTTTACTTTACTTCCCCAACTCTTGAGCTTTGTTGTTGCTTCAATGAGACATTGCCACTTGCCATTACTTCCAGCAGTTGCAGTTACTCTGGAGGTTGAGTGGATCTCTGGTGGTGAAGATGGTATGCCTGTATGTGCACACAGAAAAGAAATTTGAAAAACTGATTGTGCATTCTTCAAAAAAATTCGTAGTCAAGAATGGTGGCTTTGAATCTTTGATTGCAGGAACGAGGAAAAGCTACTGGATCACATGTAAAAATGACACTGCATAACGTTTTGGTGGATCAAAGGACTTTACTAAGCCATCCGGTAGTGAAACCTCAGGATTTCAGCAGACAACTGACACATTTTCAGACACATGGATAGTGATTTCTTTTCTCTCACAAATTTTGTCAATTTTTAGAACCAAAAATTGGAAAAGGTTTGGATTTTATTCTAGAGTAACCAAAAAAGTTCCTAGTTTTTTGGGGGAAAAGTTCCCAAATTGTTTTCCTATCACAAATTTTGGAAAAGGAAAATCTATAAAAAAAACAAAACCCTGGTAATCAACCTACACAAGCTTTAGCACATGGATGTAGTTTTTCATCAAGCCTCAAGGCCCAAGGCCTAGCAGCAGATTGCTAGGAAATACAAAAAGAGCCATACTGATCTCATTTGTCCTAGAGTAATCCATGTGTCCTAGGATCGAAACCCAAGACAAATAGATTACATTGTCCTCTTAGAAGGCAAGGACTTGGTCCTTGGGACATTGGTATGCACACCCTAAGACTTGGTGTCCTAGGACAAAATGTCTTTAAAAGCCTAGGACCATGTTGTTCGAGGGCGTAGGAGAAGAGGATTTCAAGGCCTAGGGCGGTAAGGCCTACAACATGAGGAGATATTGGGCCTAGAACAATTGGCCCAAGTGATTTATGTATATCTTTCACCTATGGCCTACAACAGTTGGCTTAGGGTGTTTGTGGAAACTTTTCATTCATAATGCCAATTGGTTTAGGGAGGACATTTGTCTTAAAGCCTAGGACATTTGGCTCATGGCCAAGGAATTTGGCTTGGGACCTAGGACATTTGGCTTAAGCCCTAAGACTTTTGGATGAAGGCTTAAGACTTTTGTATGGTGTGCCAATGGCTTGATTCATGCTAGCTGCCTGGACTTGATGGTTGCCATTGTGGCTAAATAAAAATAAAAATTAAAAACATTGCTGTCAACATGGAGGTTGGCGGACGATTGAAAGGTGTTAAATGCAAATAATAATAATTCTTTGGGGGGTACCAAAAAGGCCATTCTCTAACCACGCCGCTTGACCAAGGAAAAATTCCATTATCATATGGAAGATTCTTTTTCTTCCCTATGGTTTGCAATCTAAAATTTTGGTTGCCAGGTTTTTGTTCATGAACACAGGGGTTTTGAACCTTGTGCATTTCAAGCACGTTGTAGATGGACATGGGATCAAGTCCATATTGTCCATGACATAAAAAATGTCTATATGCATACATGCCTTTCATAGATATGTGCTTAAACAAAAAAAATTTGTGGCAAAGCCCATTATGTTATACACAGCTTGTTTTCTTAGGATTTCTTATTTTAATTTTCTTCTTGTTCTTTTTCTTGTTTTGAATGTTTTTCTTTGTTATTTAAAAATTTCTTCTTGCTTTCTTATTCTAGTTTTTTTTTTCCTTCAATTTATTCTTCTAGATTATGATTCCTCTTCTTTCAATCTCTTCTCTTTTTTTTCTTTTTTTTTTTCTTAATTATTTTTTTTGTTCTTTTGCTCCCTTCTTCATTCTTTTCATCTTTTTTGTTTCTCCATTTCTAATGCACTATTTTTTTGTTGCATGATGTTAACTTATTCTCTTTTGTGTTATAAAATTTATTGCTAA
>Ga0116227_10005437_pt1 | contig 26823 bp, 18 predicted proteins | sample S1TSphgellanicum_FD_89693 | JGI IMG/M metagenome (GOLD analysis project Ga0116227, IMG submission 89693) | Host-associated microbial communities from peat moss isolated from Minnesota, USA - S1T2_Fb - Sphagnum magellanicum MG | ecosystem: Host-associated > Plants > Peat moss > Unclassified...
GACTTTGGAGCCCCATAACTTTGCGAACAAACTTCGAATCGCGATGCGGTCTGAAGAAAAGTTGTAGCTCTCATGAAAGCTTTCCAACGATATGTGGCACGCCCCCTGCAGCCAAGTAAATTGAGTCGATTCCCGACTTTTTGTGGTCAGGAGTCAAACTGGCAGTTTGACTCCTGGCCCTTCTTTTGATCATAACTTGTGTTTCAAATGTCCAAATGAGTAACGCGAGCTCATTTTAAACATCTACATTCCAAGAACTTTCCAATAATATAAAGAACGTCACAAGCCATTGGGTTTTGACCCCTATAATCGCTCTCTGAATTTTTGGGAGTCCATTGGGACTCCATCTCCCAAAGTGGGAGTTGCCTTGGGAGTGTGAGGGTTCATTCCCTCATACTCCCTCACACTTTCTAACACTCCCGGGAGTTTGTGATGTGACTCCTAGGCTTTTTCTTCTTGCTTTGACTCTTGGGCTTCCTCTTGGCTCACACCCTTGCAAGCCCTTTGCCTTGGTCGCAAGCCCAAGGCTAGGGTTGCGACACTCTCGAATTTTTAGAAGGCGATTACAGGGGTCAAAACTCATTGGATTGAAGAGTTTATTAAACCCTTGGAAATTTTTTGAAACATAAATGTCTAAAATGGGCTTGCATGACCCATTTGGGTACTTAAAACATAAGTTATGGCCAAAAGAACGGTCGAAAGTCAAACTACCAATTTGACTCCTAATCACTAAAAGTCAAGAATCACCCTGACTTACTTATGTGTAGGTAGCGTGCCACATATTGTTGGAAAGCTCTCGACAAAGGCTAAAACTTTTCTTGAAACCTCACCTCAATCGGAGGTTTGCACAAGAAGTTATGGGCCTTTAAAATTGCAGAAGTCTTAATTTCGAGGATTTCGGGAATTTCGAACCTTTAAAATCGCAAAAGTCCCAAGACAAAATGACATTTGGGTGCATGCCCCGTGGCGAAGCACAAAGAATATTATAAAGAGGAAGGTGGTGGCTCCCCCCAAGTTCAAACCATGGTCAGTCTTGTGAATCTTGTGAGTCCACGTATACCCGTGGCTCATCCGTGCACCAAAAGTGCTCCAACCACACGTTAACCAATTTGTTGTTTGGTTTGTGTGAATAATTAACCCACTTGTTGCTCGTCCTAATCCCCATCTCGGAGCTCCACCACACCCTTCTACCTTCGAAATGCTATTGTAACTAAAAGAAAGGGGTATGAGAACATCCCTTCATCACAAATCTAAACGTTAAATCTTCGACTGCTACACTATATATTCTACCATTCAGGCATTATCATAATACATTGGTACTACTGTTCCAACAGAGCATACATCTCTATACCCCAAATGAACTTCAGACAGCTCCTACTATTTAATCATTTTTAGATCTCCATGTAGTATCCATTTATTACTGCCAGGAATAGTCATTGGTATTGTTAATACATGAATTAGTGGGATCTGGCTTGAGGTCAAAGCCCTATGTGTTCATTCGGTCCGTTGTGAACTACTAAACCGTCCCTCTATGTTATGATATAATGTAGGAAGATTCTTGTTTTAGTTCTACAAATAAAATGACTTTTGATTCTAAACTAAGGATGAACAACATATGCCACGTTCACTTGCAACAATTTGGGAAAAATAGAGTTGTGTTTATAATATGGATCTAAGGATATTTCTGTGATTTTTCCCATTCTGGACCCACATTCCATCCAAAGCAAGGATACCCTCTAAGGTTTCTGGCTTTGCTCATCATAAGTGTGCTACTTCAATAATGGTTCCACCCAAGTCCCACACAACTGTAATCCCCTTACATGCTCCAGAATCTACAGCTTAGACCTCAATGTGTGCATCATCAGCCCTTAGCATCAATCCCTTCTAAAGTCTAAAACTAGGAAAAACACAACACATGCCATGGTGTAGCTATTGGTGCAATGAAAATCAAAACAACAACTACTTTCTTCAGCAAACTCTTAATACGATCTACCACATATACCATCCAAAAAACTACAAACATGCCTTCTTTTGCCTTCAAATTCCCCTTCTTATCCTAGTCTAACCACATCTCCTTCTCTTCTCCCTTGCATGTTTGAAGCGCCCTTGGCCACCCATTTTTCCGTTGCCAACCTATTTCACATAACACACAAATAACAAAGTTTCCTATTCATAGCCACAAACAGTTAGTAACGATATAAACCCCGTCGCCTGCACAAAGAAAGTTGACAATGGCTCAAAACAAAACCTAAACCCTAAAACAAACCAGTGTTCACATTATGAAAATCCAAATGACTTCATGTCTGGTCATAGTACGAACTAAGGAACATACCCCAACTCCTTCTTTTGTTGTTTTCACTTTTGGACTTGCATTCAAATCTTTCAAAGAATGTGGGGGTGCATCAATTTAGGTTTGTCTTAAGAAATCAAGGAATGCGAAAACATGTTGAAGGACATTTTGAAGCAAAAGTTGGTATTAAAACAAGATTTTAAAATATATTTGGAAGCTAAGGGCATAATGGACATAGCTCCAACTCCAATTGTTTCCAACAAGCCCAAGTGCAAATAGAAGTCTAAAAAGGAAAAAGGTGAATGCATGATGTGGTGGCTCATTTTAGGCAAATGTTCCATTCCATAGGAATCCATAAAAAGTTTGTTAAAGAACATGGTTACTTGTTTATCATAACGTATGATTATAATCATTTATAAGTTGATGTTCATACATTTGTGAACATTCATATTCTATATTTAAACTTAAATAAAATGATGATGACGTTAGCTATTTTGATGGATGCAATTTTTTTAAAATCATAATACTTGGAAAAATGTTTTATAAATTCCATATGAATAATGTCCTTTTTAGATATTTCATAATCCAACACTTTTAGAACAAAAAAATTGAAAGAAAAGATAATTTGTAACTCACAAGGATTTATGAAAATAAGGTCAAATTATAACCATTTTAAATTCCATAAAAAAATATTAATTAAGGTTTTCAAAAAAATGGTCCCATTTATATGATATTTATTCCATTCTTCAACATATACTTAGTCACTAAAAATCAATTAAATTGAAATTTACTATGAATACATTGATGTTATACTATTGTAGTTAGGAAACCAATCCGTACATTATTCCCTCAAAAGTCCATTATTAACAATAGGGGTGACATTTTTAGTTTCATAATCAAGTTATGAATTTATAATCAATTATCAATTAACAAACTGCAACATATAGTTATCACCATGTCCATTTAAACAAAAAATACCCTACAGAAATATGAATATGACTCCATAAGTGAGCCACCTTACCATACATTCACCCAAAAAGGTAAAAGACGCCAAGGAAGTTGAGGTCCAAAAACTCACCAAACTTGGGCATTGATGGTACTTGTGGGGAATTCAACTCAAATGAAAAAAAGAACATAAAGGCTTTTGAGGAAGGAAGTTCATCTCCCCCAAAACCAAGTCAGAAAAGAGCTGCTAAGGTGGAGAAAAAAGACATTACACCCAAGGGGAGAAAAGTCTCCCTTGTGAAGGAAAAAGGAAAACAATTGGCCCAAGAGGAAGAAATTCCACCATTACCAGCTTCTTCAAGTGAAGACAATTTATTTGTGCCATTTTCTCCTTAGTGAAGGTGAAAAAGGGAGGGTAACCACCTAAGGAAAAACATCCACTGTTGAAAAAAAATTCAAAATCACAAAATGGAAAGGAAGACCAATCCCAAGGCTAGGAAGACACACGTGCAAAGGTAGCCCAAAGGCAAACCACAATGGGGCTTTTAGTGGGAGAAGAAAACCTTGCACCAATTAGGGAAGAGGTGAAATTGGCTAAGTACATCTAAATTATGATAATCCAACACAATGAAACCCATCAATCCTTGATGCAAGCTTTGGCCGAATGAATAGCCATGCCAACACCAACAAGCGGGGCATCAACAACGCTAATGAAGGTTTCATATCCAAACCCCTTCATTGGAAAAAAATGATTTGGTAAAACTTGTGTGTTAGTGTTTCATCCAAGTGGAGGCCTACATGGAGACACAATGTTTTGTGATGGATTTGAAATGGTTCCAGATTGTCCAAACCTTGTTGAAAAACCATGCCTTGGATTGGTGGATGACACAAAAATAGGAAATAGCAAACTTACTCACCACTTTGACATAGGAGTTTAAATCATAGTCAAACAAAAGGTTCACTCCACACCACCAATCCTTTAGGATGGAATGGAACTCCTAGAGCTTCAACAAGGAAAATGGCATGGGGCCCTTATGAAATATGTCCAAGAATCAATGCAAAGTTGACTCTTATTCCCATGAAGGAAAAGCTCACAAAGAACTTGGCATTTTTTTGAAGCTTACAACCCAAGTGTGTAGGTTGTGTTTCAAAAAGGAAACAATCAAAAAATGTGCCAAAACCTCATGAAACTGTTGGAATCCATGGAGGATGATGGTCCTCATCATCATCAAGCAAACCTTGAAAGTGAGGCGACTCAAAAAACAAACTCAAGTAACAAAAGCCCACAAAATAAGTGAAAGATGTGGGACCAAATCCACAATCGATAACAAAGGAGGTGGTTGGCAAAAGAGCCAATGGAAAAGAAGGTGAAGGTGGGACATGTCGAAGGTCAAATGCTTCAATTATGACCTATATGGTCACTTGGCAAAGGAATGCCCCAAGCCGCCTCAAGTGAGTAAAGTTCCTACCCAAGGTTGCAAAATCCTTCAAGGTGGATTCAAGGTTAAGGTAAATGCCTTACATAGAGTTAACAATGTACTTGCCAATTGTTTTCACAAAGTTGTTGCTTGTGCTTCTACTCAAGCTAATGTCTTGGTACAAAATTGCAAACTTGTGTTGAAAACTACCCAATCCAATGTCCTCCCATGCTTTGCTTGCATTTCTTACTCAGAAAGCAAACCAAACATAAAAAACCCAACACAATATAACAAGGAATCAAACAACCGATAATACATGAATATGACCTGTATATGACACATGACAAAAACATTCAAAAGACAAAAAATTGTATTTAAAAATAACTATAAACCCAAAAGGGCCTAAAAGATAAAAAATATGTACGAAAATAAAAACAAGAAACAAAGCTATAAAATGAAATGTACTTACCAATTGTTTTCACAAACTATTATTTGTGCTTTTGCCCAACCTAATGTCCCTGTACATTATTACAAGCTCGTGCTTTTGCCCAATCTAGTGTACTCATAAGCTTTGCTTGCATTATTTTCCCTAAAACATATAACAAACAAAACATAAGAAACTAACACAACAAAAAAGGAATCAAACAACTGATAACACATGAATAGGACTTGTATATGACATGACAAAAACATTACAAAAATAGCAAAACAAAAAAACAAGGGGGGTATAAAAAAAACAACAACAAATCCAAAAGACAATGGGGTGTTAAAAAAAATAACAAACCCAAAAGAAAATGGGGTATAAGAAAATAAAATAAAAATAAAAATAAAGGGGTATAAGAAAGAAATAGCAAAAAAATAGAGTTAAAAAGTGAAACAAATGTACCAAATGTCCCCACAAGTTGTTGTTTATGCTTATTGCCCCAAGCTATTGGCCCTACACACTTTTTTTTCTACTTCTTGCCCTAAACCCATGTCCCTGAAAATTGTTAGTTACATTTATCACCTTAAACTAGTTCCCTAAAAAAACACCAAACAAACACAAGCCTAGTAAAACCAAATTCTTCATAACCAAAGTCAACAAAACAAAAATTTCAAAGAAAACCATGCACATCAAAGGGTTTCACACACTTGTCAAAGTGGTCATGTGCCAAAAATTCTAAAGTTAAATTTGTTGTAAATGAAACATTTTATATGCTTGTCAAAATGCTAAGTGTGGAAAAGAAGGTCTTATTGCTTCTTCCCCAATTCTCTCTTAATCAAGGTTTTACACTTGTAATGAAGTCAGTCCAAGCACCATTTGCTTTATTTTGCAACCTTTATGAGTGCCTTATATTCAAGCTTTATAAATTTAAAAACCACAATTTTTAAAAAAATTCATTATGAGAAAATCATGGTCGTTGCAACTTGTCTATCTAGTTGTAATCTAGTTGTATCAAACACTTTTTAGTTGTAATTTAGTTACATCGAACAAGTTGTAATGGACACAATTTTTCATAGTGTTCGTTGCTTCAAATGACATGTGTTTTTCTTAATGAAAAGATGAACCCTTTAGTTGATTTTCTTGAGTTTGCATCTCCTCCTTAATCTATGTTAATGAATCTAGTGAGAACAAAGCATGCTCCCCTTTTGTAAAACTACCTTGTGTTAATGGTGCTTTTGAAGTACAAAAAGGTTGATTTGGTAGCTTTTAAGTGTGATTCTTGAAGTCTTTGCATGTATTTGTTCACAAGATCTATTGCGAATGCAATATCAAGTCTTGTATTTGTTAGAAAAATCAACTTACCAACTAGGTTTCAATAATATATTGGGTTAATTTTGAAGGAATGCATGTTGATTTGCAACATCTATGTTAAAGGTAGAAAATTGTCCTATGTTATTTAAAACACCATGGGTGTTAAGAGACGGTAGTTCCGTCACTAAATGGTAGTTACCGTCAAATGGTAGAACAATCCTAGGAGAATTCGAAAGTGTTTTCTAATGGTAGTACCATTAATATAGTGGACTACCTTCATGGGACATAATAATCAAAAGTTAATTATGGGAGGAATTCTAATAAAAATAAAATTAGTTACTAGAAATAATATCCTAATCTATTTCACTTAGAAAGGCTGAATGGTTGAATGTAATGGAGAATGGTTGAATGTTGCGTGGAATCAACATGTGCATAATTTCTTTTTATTTATATTGACTTCTTGGAAGGTAGGGAAAATAGTTCCTTCTTAGTTGATGTAGATTATTAGTTCATTAGTTTGGTTCTTTTTCTTTTCTTTGACAATGAACATACTTTTTATACTTGTTATTGGAATAGAAAGTGCATTATGCCATAGGACGGTAGTTATCAGTGGAAGGCAGCAACTAAAAAGTAAACATGAAATTTGAAGTTTATAGGGAAGGTAACATCACTACAAATGGTAGGTAATAATTATAAAAGGTCTACAAGTGTTGTAGACGGTAGGCAACAATTATTAAAGGTTTGCAGGCAATTGGGCGTCTTCTTTCAAGTTTGCCAATGATGATATGTGCATGACGAGGGTTGTTACATGACAATAACTGCTACAAGATGGTAGTTGTTGTAGAACAATAGGTAAACAATAAACAAGTCTTACTCTCATGTGTTTTCATCTTTTTTCTTATTTCCTTTTTTTATTCGGCAACCTTTTTCCTTGATGATAATTAGGTTGTCGAATTCCATGGTTTAAGTATAGTCTAGCTTAAATTAATTAGCATAATGCTAGAAGGATTGTAATATGTCATGCCAAATTCAATAAATAGGCTTGCACTAAATAATTTTTAATGATAAAATATTCCTTGAGGCCTTTGCTCAAATTCAAACCTTTGGTATCTTGAGGCCAAACCCAAATTTAACATTTTGAACTAACTTTTAAATTTTGTTTGATCTGGTTGATGTTGGTTTGGTTGTTGCTCATAATGAAAAAGTTATCAACATAGACAATCACAAGTAGTGATTGATTTTGGTTTTCTAATTGGTACATGTTTTTATCTTGGGTGTTTTGTCTAGTTCTTGACTTGTCAAATGAATGTTGATTACCTCAAACTAAACCTTTGGGGCTTACTTAAATCCATATAAGGTTTTGTTGAACTTGCAAATCATTTCTTCCTATCCTTGGATAACATATCCCAAAGCTTGCCATATGTAGATTTCTTTTTCAATCTTCCCATTTAGGAAGGTTTTTTAACATCCATGTGGTGGAGTTCCCAACCTTGTATAACAACAATGGATGTGATTAGCTTGATGGTGGTCCATTTTGCCACAAGAGAAAATTTGTCTTCATAGTTTATTTTAGTTTTCTATTCAAATCCCTATGCCATTAAACGGGCTTTGTATTTGATCTACTAGTTTTGACCTTCCTTAATCTTGAAAATCCATTTAACCAAAATCGATTTATGACCTTGGGGCAATGTCAATTCCTTTCTTATTTTGTCTTTTAGTGAATTCTATAATGTTAAATTCACCTCCATTATCAAATCTAATGGATCTTATGCTCCTTTTGTTTTCTAATTTAGTAGAGTTTTTGAACTTTTAGAATGCTTTTAAAGCTTGATCCTTGTTCTTGAAAGTCTTTATCCACATCATCATGTTCTTATTGTCAATGAAGGTTATAAAATATTTTGTTCCTTTAAGGGACTTGATTATGAAAGGCCGAAAAATGTTAATGTGTATAAGATCAAGGACTCCTACTTTTCATTTGTTCACTTTTGCAAAACAAATTTTCAACTACTTCCTTTTTACACATATTTTATAGGTAGGTTGTATTTTGGGAAACTTGAGTATTCCTAAATTATTATTTTTTGTTTATGAGGTCATGTAATAAGGTTTCAAAATAATTTGTTGTGCCAAAATATGGCCTTGGTTATGGTAGGATCATATGATTCATTAGGGTCCCTAGAGATGATGTTCACCTCATGGTTAGATATGGTTTTGCTTCCAACCTGTGTAGGCCATTTTTGTTCATTCTTATGCCTTTAAGGACAATGACCCTTCTTTTTATGTTTATGACTAGACATGCATTTAAAAAAAATTCTACACTAAATCTAAAATCACAAGACCCTACTGACAACAAGTTTTTCTTCATGCTTTGGTACATAAAAAATCTTGGGTATGTGTTTTATTTCTTCGATTCCGAATTTGCAATCATGCTTCCTTTTCCAAGTACATTATGACTTTCTCTTCCTATAATAGTTATGGTGTTTTTGTGGGATGATTTGTTCAGAAAAATTAGAATGCCATTGTTGTTTATTACATGCTAATTGTTCCAAAATCAAAATATTAAGAAAAATCTATTGATAACTTAGCTAAATATCCCTCTAAACCTTGTGAGTTTTTTTGTTCATCTCCTAAGGTGATTGATATTTGCTATCTTCTTTAAATGGTGAGTTAAACATCATATAGTTGGTTTGTTGTGTCTTATTGAAGTTGTGAAATTATCCATTTAGATCTCAGATTTTTTCCACTAGTTGTTGGGTTTCACATTTACACTCCCATTGTCCCTTTGTTTCATAATAGTGACATTTTGTAGGCTTGGAGTTGTTTGGATTTGTTTGGAAACTCTTGTGGCCCTTTGTTAAAATGTTCTATTGTTGATTTTATTTTAGTTTTTTTTGAATGGTTTATGAATTGAGTTTTTTCCAATTTTGATTACCAATATTGTTATGGCCTTGTTTATTTTTGGATTGACTTAGTCTTTTTGCAAATTGTCCTTATGATTTGTATTTATGCTTTGAAGTTTGAACTTTTACATCTTGTTTTGAGCAATTAGGGGATCATTTGGGGTCTCTTTTTCAATGTCTAGTTTGATTTGCATTTTTTCATTCAATAATTGAAGTTCCAGCTCTTCCAAAACATATATTGATTTTTTGTTAGTAAGAGTTTTGACAAAACATTATAGTGGATTAAAAGGGAGTTCAATATCATAAGAATAACAAATTATTGGGGAATAGAGAATTCAATATCTTTTAATTGGTTTAGTATTTCATTAATTTCTAGTTTGAAATAACTGTCCATATTGTTATCTTTTTTTTTCCCCCATAGTGACAAATTTTTTTAATGACATTAGTTTTTAATACCTTGATTTAACTTTTCTTTTTTTCTAAGGTATACCTATTAATTATGAGAGTCCATGAATCCTTTGTGAAATGGAATTACAATGTTTTTTACAAGAAATTTATTACATTAAAAACTTTAAATCTGATTTTTATTTGTGCAATTGTGATGAAATAATCTTTTGGATTTTCTACATGCTTCCAAATATATATTTTTGTAGCAAGTTGATCATCTTAAAGGACCAGACAAAATAGTTTTGACTTCCATCAAGATGATTGAATTTTGGTATGGAGATATCAAAGCTAAAAGAATGCGTTTGAAACAACTCAAAAAAGCTTTGAGATTTGAAGACTTCCTTGAGCTAGCTAGGGATTTCTATATCTTTCACTTCTTCATTTCCTTTTACCATTTGAAGGTTCTTTTGCTATTTTCCTTAAACTTCCTATTTATTTCATTATTTTTTAAGCCTTCTTGTTTTAGTCTTTCAAGCTTTGATAACATGTTAAAAGTTTTTTTAACTATGAGACTTATATTTTATGACATGGTGATTCACTAGTAGAAAAACTGTCTTTTGCAACTTGTCTTATGCAACCACATATGTCGCATGCAACATTTTTTAGTTGCATACAAGACATGTAGTTTGATAAAACAAATTGCAAAAGACGATTTTTTTTCAAGTGACTATATATGCAACAAGGTAGAATGATGATAAATTGACATTGTGACAAAAATTGATTTGTTAACTATACTAGTGCACAAGGGTTTTCATTCCTTACAAAGAAGAGATAACCGAAATAATAAATAGCAAGAAGGGAAGCTTAAGGGGACACAAGTTTGGAACCTTCTAGAGGACAAACAGATAGACCCATAGATGAGATAAAAATAGAGACAATCCATTGGAGAGATGAACCTAATAATGTACTTTTAGTAACCGTAATGTTTAACATTATTCATGTTATAGTTCTAACAAAATTTAATTGAAATTGTACTTTTTGAAGTTTTTTTAAAACTATGATTAAACATGTTGTTAATTTGAAAAAAAATCAGGTTTTAAATAATAATAAACACATTTTTTGAAATATAATAATTTGGGTTGGAGTTAGGTGGGGTGAAGGTGGCATTAGGCATGTAGTTTTAATTTTTGGAATATGTTTCAAATATGTAATCTTTTAATTTTTTAATATACAAGATTGGTTTTAATCATGTCGTTGATATAGGTGGCCATATTTTATTGGTGCTAGAATGTTAATAACTAAAAAAATCAAATTTGGACTATGCTTAGGTAGGTAGAATTAGATATAAACTAATGTTGTGCACATACTTTGATCCAAGTGTTAGAATTGATGATTCTATATTTGAGTATCAAGAACTAACTTAATTAGATCCAAAGACTAAAAAATTAATGTAAACCTTTACTTGTTAAATCTTTGATCATGGTAAAACCAGGGTAGAATTTGAAGCCTTCGACCCACCCATTTTGAATAGACCAAATCCCCAAGAACCTCCCCAAGTTTGAGTATTAGGTTTTTGGGTTGTGTGTGTATGAGTTCATGTTTGGTATTTAGGGTCTTCATGTTATTTTTAATTAAGGTGAAAAACTTATTCATTTGTTTTATCATCTATCTTATGGGGCACATTGTTATTGGTTGTTTTCATGATTTAAATGCTAAATCTTAATGTACCAAACAAAAATTTAAAAAATATGTTTCATCACCATAGTGCAAAATGATGCGATTCACAACTTGTTCTACAATGATTACAATGATTCTTATCATCTATCTATGAAGGAAAGTAGTTTGTTTTGTTTTGTTTTATAGTTATGAGAAGATGTTTCAAATCATGTTTTGGTGTCTTTGGAAAGCTCTCGACAAGGAGGGGTGCATGGGCTTGGTTCCATGATGTTTGGACTTGTAGTGCAAAGTTTTGGAATATTGAATGATTTTTTCACTAAAAATTAAATTAAATTGTAGCTGAAAATTTCGGAGGAGTTGGAATGTGCCTTTGGTGTTATTGGAAAGATCTTGATGAGCAAGATTTAATGGGATTTATTTGGTAAGAGTTGGATTCAGAATGTGGGAGATATTGATTTTGAAGTGATTTCTGTCGCTAAAAATTCAAATAAATTCTACAAACTAGGTTTTGAATGGAAAGATCAATTGAGAACATGACAACATTTAAATGTCTACCATTCAATTCAAGTAGAAGGAATTGTGATGTGCCTTTGGTGTTGTTGGAAAGATCTTGACGATTCAAATTTAATGGATTGGACTTAGGATGGATTTGTTGTGAGATTTGTACCTAGGATGTGGGACAATGTTAATAAGTTGACTTCATTTTATTTTGTAATGGGTTCACACTTGCAAATTTAATATTCAATTTGAGTAAATGTTTTTTTTTCATATTTGATTCTTAAAACATGGGATATACACATACCTTGCAAAATAATGTCATACGTTGTGTCCACCCTATATTATAATAAGTTCACACTTGGGCCAATGACACAAACCACACTAGTTATATGAATATATGCTTTTGACAACTTGAACTCCTTGATGCTTAAAACCACTCTTATTGAACATTTTACAACCCTAAATCTAGATCACATCTAGAATTACATCCTCTTTAAATAATCATAAACTCTACCCTTGATAACCACATTGTTTGGGCAAAACAATGTTATTTTTTAGAAAAGTAAGAACAAGTCATTAATTGCATTATCTACATTACATGTTTATCTACAGGTGCATTCACACTTGGTGTTAAGGGCTTTGGTGTTAAGTCCCCTAACACCAAGCTAGTCATTTAGGACCTAAACCTATTTACCACAAAGACTTTATGTTAACATTCACTTAATATTAAAAATTCACCCATTGAAAATTGGGTGCCACCTAAGATGCCATCTAGACTTTCACTTAACATTGACTTAAACATTAGGTGTGAATGCACCTTAAAAAGTACAAACCTCTAACTTACCACTTACATTTCCTACCTGTTTTACTTGTCATACTTGCTTTGATTGAACGATACCTTAGAGCATCTCCACCCCAAAAAACTGTAAAGAACACCTTTATTTTAGAATGGAATACCGTTTAATGATCACTGTCCCCACTCACAAACGTCAGTAAAGTCCCTTTAAACACCGAAAGACCATTTATGTCTTTACATCTGGACGAGTAATAGTCACAGTCCAAATCCATAGTAGAAAAAACGGTTTCAAAGGGGTTAAAATGACCACTGCAAAATGGGCATCATCAGTACAGGAGCGCAGCAGGATTTACGCTATCCTGCTCCAAGATTTAATGAAAAGGGGTGTTTGCCAGTGTGGGGTGGAGATGCTGTTATACAGCATAAGAATGCGCATGGCACTTAATTTATATATTTGCTGCCCAAGGGCTTCTGGTGAAAGGAACACGCAACTTTTACTGCCCTAGGGCTTATTGGTGTAAAGTGGGGCCAAAATATATTGCATTAGGGCTTTTAGGTGTAAGGGTTTCGTTCAAAATATTGGCCATGTCTTTTTATGCTGACTTAAGGCCCTTGGACTCGGGCATTTTCAAATTTTGCTCCCATATTTTGGCTCTCACCTAGCGATGGGCCCCTTATCATAGGAATATTTTGAGGCCTTACATTACATTAGATGTAATAGTTTGTGCCCTTTTCGCCCATGTAAGGCCCTATTAGTTATTTAAAAAGTGTATTTTGAGGTTATATCATAAATCAGAATATGACGCAGGGCATTTTGGAAAATGGTATGCCCTTTGTACCATTGTATGGAGGGCATTCTGTTTTTTGAAATGCCCCATCACATTTTTTGCTAATTTTCTTCAATACCTAGTGGGTACTCATCACATAACCACCGCATATTGAGGGGAAAAAATTGAAAAAACAAAAAAACTGCTAGGGTTTTATGTTGGGCAATGCCCACGGAGTAGAGCATTACTGAAATAAGCACCCCCTTGGCTCTACCTTGGGAGCGTGCTTATTTGAGTAATGCCTTGTTCTTGGGGAGTTACCCTACATGCGAAACCCTGCTAAATGTTTTTTGGGTGTAATTTGAGGTTATCTTACCTCAACAAACATATTACCTCTGCTTGGAACCTTAGTTAAAATTCTAGCACAATATACAAATCCATGAACGAGCTTATCAAAAACGTCATTGGATTCAAACTTTATATCCTGAATGTGCATTCATACTTGGTGTTAGAGACTCTAGGGTTAAGTCCCCTAATGCCATGCTAGCCATTTAGGACTTAAACCTAGTTTCCATGAAAATTTTAATGTTAAGCTAACATTCACTTAGCATTGAGCTATGGCCCATTTAACATTGGGTGCCACCTAGGATGCCACCTAGATTTTCATTTAACCCTGACTTAACATCAAGTGTGAATGCACCATATTAGATATCTTTAGCAGAAAATTCAGCCAAATCAGGCCAATGATGATGGCAAAGATAAATTGGAGGCATGTGTGACAAGGCAAGGCAGAGAGAGTGGATGCATCCAAAGTTCCACTCATCAGATAAGGCACTCGTGCACTAAATTTGGCACTCAGAAAGGCCAAGTCAAGTGTATACATACATACTCAGAAAAACAAATCCCTGAAGACAACCAACTTTTGATCAAGGCAGGAGATTCAACCATTGGATTTTGGATCCAATGGCACCATTGAAATTCAAGAGATTACAAGCCCACCACAGAGATGGTGGTTCAGCTTTGTGTGAGTTGCTAAAATCTTCTGCTGTAGGCAATCTTGTGGATAGATCTGGAGGCTAGAGTGAGCCAGCACCTACACTGCTTCACATTTTTAGTGAATCCTCTTTATAGTTATATTTAACCCAGTAAAATGTCAAAAATTGGACTCAGACCCTAGAGGCCTCAATTTTAGTCTTAGAATCAGACATTTATAATGTTCACAAGCAACCCAAACAATGGGGGTGTCTCCCACACTGTGGCCTTGCCATTTACATTGATAAGTATCTTGAGGCAAAAGAAGAATTATGGAAACTCAAATATTTCACCATGCAAAAATATAATCTTCCAAAAATCCCTCTAAAAGAAACCGAAATCCTTCAAGATATTATAACTCTATAATTAATCTCAAGTTTCAACACAAGCCAAAATATCATCTTTCCAAAATCCTCATATAAAAATAGACCTATTATTATTATTATTACCTAGGGGCCAAAATCCCTTAAGCTACTATGCTCTATAATGAAACTAAAACAAATATGAGGTTTTTGGCTTTTACCATGTTAATGTATGTGCCTTTTACAAGGGTGACAACCCATTATGGACTAGGTACAGCCTTGGCAGCATGGCATTACACCCAAAGACCTCAGGCTGAGCCATTTTATGTATACTGTAAAACTATGGTGGCAAGGCATTACACCCATAGACCTTGGGCTATGTGAGTAATGCCTACTACCAAGGCTTTACCCTATACACAAAACTCCATGCAACTCTACTATGCTCTCTTGCCAATATAATGCGAGAACTAACCAAACATGGAAACCTAGTGCATAGGTGTTTTTGGAAATGGAATGCCTACCGGTTAGTGTTTTATGTATAGGAGAAGAGTCTTTCTTTAGACCCCTTCATGATTTGAAGGGCTTGTCATGAGGTGAATGTAGGTTGTTGAAATCATGTAAGGAGATAGACCTTCCCCTTGAGTAAGGAAACCTAAAATTTTGGTTGCATTGACAACAAGAAAACAGAAAGGAGATAGGCATAAAGGTGCAAAAACACAAAAAAGACCTTCCATAATTTGGAAAACACTTTGACACTTTGGAAGGGTCATTCATGAAGCAAATGGCCTTACATTACATTCTGTTTTATAATCTTCCTAAAAACTACACTAATTTTTTAAAAATTATTCTTTACATTATCAAGCATCCACCAATGCACCATCCATTAAAACATGTTTTGATTTGGTTGTGCATTAACCATAGTTGAGTTGTTGGATTAACCACAATCTATGTTGTTCAATGTAAACCCTCCTATTTCACCTCACAAAACCTAACTAACTATTTACATAAGTGGGTAAGTATCACAAATAATTAGGCTGGGAATGTAAGTGGTTGCTATGTACGAAGGTAAGTTGTTAAAGTAATTGTTGACTACTAGGTGGGTAGATTCAATTAGGGTGAACCAACACTTACATACATTAGTACCATCACCAAGGCTGCAATTACAATATAAGGAGCCAATTGAGCCTCTTTAGGTGAATTTTAAAAAAAAATAGATTAGTTTGTTCTGTTGATGTGGCAAAATAAAATTGATTATCTAAAAAAAAATTCAATTTCATGATTTATAAATTTAATTTAAAATAAAATAAAATAGTGATTCAAAAAAGGTTTCAATATATAATGTTAATATAGTATTATTTTAAAAAATAAATATTTCATTTTCAAATCTTTTCAAATCCTTTTAGTAATAATCTATGCAACAAAAGCATTGGTTACATTTTATAATTTGATTTGGGTTTTTTTATTCATTAAATTGGCATTGAACTTATTCATATATGTTCTCATACCATATTATGAATGTTGTTATATATTAAGTAAATCCAACAATTTCAACACCAGTTTAAATTATCACCTTAAAAAATGAATATTGATTATGATTTCTTTGGTACATATTAACATAATTGAACCCTACAATAATAAATGACCTCCAAAAAATCATCAATTTTCTACTCCAACTTAATGCTTTTGCAAAATAAATATAAGGTTTGTTGTTCCTATCTTAAAGGCTACACGAATAACTATTTTCAGGTAGGAATTTTATTTTCCTAGTATAAGTAATTTAATATGTGCTCCAATTGTAAGTCCCTTGAACCATAACATTCATGCATATAGAACACACTTGGAAGGGTATTTTGTAATTAAAATTTTATGAGTTGTAAAGCTTCAAATTAAATGAACCAAGGTGAAAACATGAATAGGTGGACAATTTGGATTATTACACTTGTAATTTTTTTGCATTACATACAGACATAAAATTTAAAATTATATTCAAAATTAACATTGTCAATTTTTAAATTATTCATGTTGTCATAGACTTTGATAAGAATCATCATAAATTTTTTGGATGAATTCTAAAAAAATTATGGATTTATAATGGAATTTTAAAAAGAAAACAATACGTTTATAAAATAAAAAAAAAAAAAAAAAAAAACTTAAAACATATGTCAAAATAGTGTCAAAATAAAATAAGGCATCATCAAATGAAGAATTTATTAGTGAAGTGCGTCGAAACTTTCATAGTATTTTTAATTTAATTTTTTTAAAAATGATGTGATTGTTATAAATTTTTATTTTGGAGAGTCCATTTCACATCAAAAATTTAAATTTTTTGCATGAATTTTTTGATTCATCACATACTTAAGAACATTCATAGATTGATTTATTAATATTTATGATTAAAAACATAGAGGATAATTTAAAAAATTTATGGTTTGATAATTGTTAAAATTAAAAAAACATTGTTAATGTTAGATTATCGACTATCAAATGTTACTTTTGAACCACCTAACCATGCTTTCGCTTGAAAATGGATCAAAACACACACACAAAAATTGTTTATTAATAATAATTAAAGAACATGCTTGATTCAAAGTATTGTTGTCCAAATCTTGTGTTTTCATTTTCATCTTTTTTTTTTTTTCATGTTTTCTCCTCAATCTACAATAGATAGCGGTTTGTTTAATATCACATGATTTTAAGACTTTTTTTGAGAAAACAAGGCTAATGGGTAGAAATAATTTAAAGTTTGATTACAAATCTAGTTTAGTAAATATGAAGTTGCGCAAGGATGGATTATTGTCATGAAATGTCATGACAACCATAATGTAAGAAATAGCAAATGCATAAGAAAAGAAAGACATGAAGTATGGAGCAATGTTGGACTAGTATTGATTTTTGAATACACCAAACTAGTCTTGGTATTGGAGTTTTTTTTCCATTCCTAATAGACACTAAATATTAGTATTGGGTACTTAAAAAAAACTTTCATAGTAGTTTGGTAGTGGTATTAGGTCCCAAGTTGATTAATTATTTTTAAATATATGGCATGCATAGACTTGGAATTGATATTGGTATAGAGCATGTATATCTTTTGTGAAGTCAAAACCACTACACATTCCATCATGAGAGAATCCATGTCTTCCTCAACTTTAAATCATGTATTTACAAAACGATTAACTCACACATATAAACATTAGTAGAGAGGATTAAGAGATTAATCAACTTTTAACAAGTTGAGTTCCCTTGCTCTTCCAAGAAGGCATCTAATATCCTAAAGAACCAAAAGTCTTGAACTTGTTTGCACTAGGGTTACTACTCAAACCTACCAATCCTTCAATTAGGCTTATGCAAAAAAATTCTTGACAATATACTTGGTATGATTTCAAGTCCCATAGTAGACAAGTACTCGATATAAGGATTTGACACTAATACTTGGTATGATTTCAAGTCCCATAGTAGACAAGTACTCGATATAAGGATTTGACAATATACTTGGTATTATCTCAAGTCCCATAGTAGACTAGTTCTCGATACAAGGATTGTATTGCTTCAAGTCATGCCTGATTAGTGGGTTCAAAAACTAATGGTGTTAATACCATATACACAAGTTGCACTCCTAAAGAAAGGGACTTTGCCTACACAACCTAAACAACTATTAGATCCTCATCCACACACCTAATCACCATCTTTCATCAAGTGCAGGTACTAGTGTAGGTGTTGAGTCGCCCAAGACCAGACACATTCCATTTGGTGGTTTCTTTTTGGACAAATTTTGTTGGTTTTTTTTTTTGGGCCAAACAACAACATTTTGAAAAAAAATGTGGATTTTTAGCGAAAGAATGTGGGTTTTTGTTGCAAGTTACATTAAAATTTCTAATTTTTTGCAAATTTTTAATTAAAAAATTTAAAATAAAAACCCTGGAGTTCCCATTACCAAAAATGGTCTAGACCAGCAATTTTTTTTTCTTTCCCTAAAAGTTATGTACTTTGAGGTATTTACTGCTCACAGAATTTAATTTCCCAGTCTCAAAATTTCACTTCACTCTAGTGAGAAATTAACCATGGGTCTCAGGGTGGGCTAGGGGTGACCCTAATTCCTAACCCCTTTACCTTTTTGAGTGACGCCTCTTAGTTAGTGGCCATATTAATCCCAAAAAATGTTCAATTTGTTTTTGGATTTGAACTCAGTGACCTTGATTTAGTTCAAACATGGGATATTTGTAATATTTAGAAAAAATTTATTGGATTTTGCGAATTTTACCATGGTACCAAGATGGATGCTGGTTGGTCACCCAAGGTTCTCAGGGTGTACTAGGCCTCCTGGCCTCACTGGATTGGTTTCTTGACTCATTACCGCCGAATTGTTTTTATAAACAAAACCTTTTTCTGGGGAAAAAAAAGAAAAGAAAAAAAAAGCCCAGTAGCCCAGTGCCAAGTCTACAAGAACAAAACCAAGCCATATCCGCCACGTGTGAAAATCCAATTAGAAATAAACACGTGGCCCGACTGCCGTCAGTCCGTACCGTACGTCGGTATGATGCGCACGGCGAACGTCCAGAGGCGTAGGAAACTGTTGTCAGTAGTAGGTAGGTAGGTAGGTAGGTAGATAGGTAGGTAGTAGGCTGGTCGGTTACATAAGTACGTAAGTACGTTTCCAATCAATTACCAGACAGAAAACCAACAGAAAAATAATTATTACGAAAGTGATAATTACTTTTTAATAATTTTAATTCGTCAGTTATTCTGTCCAGTAGGAAGCCGCCGTCTGACAATCACTGCTGATTGGTGGATCTGCCAACACAAATTTTGAAACTGTCAGATCTCCCGCGTGTGGGAACCTCAGTGGGAAACGGACCTTATGAAAACGGGTCTTTATGGTAGAGCGGGGTAAACTCAGGTTAGGATGCATTGAAGTGTTTTTTAGGAATTTCTTTATGTGGCGACGATGCCATAAGTCATACTAACGATGCGGAAAAAAATGGCAATAATCCCTCTAAATAATTAGCCAAATATGGCTATCGACCAGATTGGACTACAAATCTATCTTTAATCATCCTTCTATATATATCCATCCATCCATGGGCTACACACACCGAAAACCAAATTTAAAACTCTGGCGATTTTTACTTCCTTTTTTTCCCTCACATTTGGCAATAGAAACCCTCGGGTCAAGATTATTTCATTTTTGAATTCTGTATTTTTTTATTTCGCTTTTTGGAGGAATTTCGCCAGTAAAAACAAAAGGCTTACTAGGATGTCTAGGGTAGGGTAGGGTAGGGTAGGGTAGGTTGGCCTATAACCGCGCAGCTTTCACTCTCCTCTTGCTCACTGCAGTACTTGTTGCATCGCCAGTTGCGGCACGTTCTTGCTTCTTATGTCATTGCATTTTCCAGCTCTGTTTTGCGGAATTGTTTGTCGGTCTCGAGTTCTGTAAGCTTCGCCTCTTGTGTTATTTAATACCAGCTTGCTTTTTTGACGTCCCACTTCAGGGTCTGTTGTTGTTATTTTTATTGGGTTGTTGAGTTTTTAAAGCTCTGCATTACCGCTGCAGCTCGTATCGTTGTTGTTTTTGTGGTATACCGAGTTCTTTCTTTCTTTCTTCCACAAGAGTTTTTATCGTCGAGTTCTTTGAGCTCTGTAGCTTCTGTTTTAGTGCACTCCTCAGCTCTTTTCTTGTGCAATTTTTTTTCTTGTTGGGTTTCTTTCTCCAGCTGTTGAAGGCTCTTCTGGCAGCTAGCTCTTCACAAGCTTTGTGTGAGCAGGTTAATGGTGGTTTTGGGTTTTGTAGCTCTTGATTGCCATTTTCTCTGCTGCATTTATCAGTTCCCCGCTGCTAGTCCATTATCTTTTTGCTTTATTTCGTGTTGTGTTTTGCTTGAAGCTTTCGTTTGCTAATACTGCTGACCTTTTTCTCTAGTATACTACTGTACGCCTGCTGTACTATGCTTGGGATATGAACTGCAGACCGCTGTTGCCATAACTAACGTGTTCCGTATATATTGCAGAAGGTTAGAGGAGTATTGAGAGATTTGCAGCAATGGCTTTCGGATTAGGAAGAGGGTTGTCGACTCCTTTGATAGTGATCAACTTCATTTTGTACCTCATAGCCGCTGCACTCGCAGGCTGGGCTTTTAACCGCAGCATCAGTCCAAGACTGTTCGAAGGCCCTGTTGGTACTTCTCTCTGAAACCCTGACCATCTCAAGGCAACCGTGGCCGATTGCATTGCAGTAAATTGCTCCTTGAAAGTTAGCTGAAGATCGGCCATGCCGTACGGGGGTTGCAAAGACTCTGGTGCTTGTACTCATTGAGACGTCGTTGCTCTTGTTCTTGTTGCAGGAAATGCAGTGACGCCATGGTTTCTACCCATAGCGCTCATAGCAAGCGTGGTGGGACTTGCCTCCGTGCTGACCGGCACTCACCATCTGCGCGTCTGGCGCAACGATAGCCTCGCTGCCGCGTCTGCCGCTTCCCTCATCGAATGGATGCTCACCCTCCTCGCAATGGGGTAAGAGGAGCTGCTCGTCCTCAGCTCTTGTACTACTACTACTCATGAGGCTCCCCCCAGAGTGTTCATAGCTCTCAGAACTTAGAAGAAAAGTATTCCTGCAAAACATGAAGACTAACAGGTCATTCAGATGCAACACTCTACAGAACTACATGACTGAGAGCATAAGTCTCTACCCACGTATGTTTTCTTCCTGTAGATTCATCATATTCTGAGTTTGATGTCTGTGGGTGCAGGTTTGCTTGCAAGGAGATTCATGAAGGAGGTAGTTACCGCCTCAAAAGATTGGTAAGGAAATCTTTTACAGCTTGTTAGCCGGAAGCTGCTTTAAAACTATCTTCTGTGCAACACCAGCAACTAACTAGTAGCTGGGTGTTATGCATCGTGCAGCAGTGATAAGTTTCTAAGTTGCTTTGAAACTTAAGTTATTTCACACAGTGAGAGATTGACAAGACACTGTGTGGGGCTGGTTTTGTTGTTTTGCAGAAAACATTGGAAGCGTTGATGATCATTTTGTCCTTCTTTGAGCTGTTGTATCTGCTGTCACTTCATGCTGGCATTGCTACAGAAAACATGGGAGCTGGCAATAACAGGTCGGGCCTCAAGGGAGGCAATAACTATGGCACTCCTGCCGCTGCAGCTGTCTAGAATTCTTCACTGTTTTTGCAATGTAGATCATGCTTGAATCTGGTTACTATGTGTTGTTACTCAGCTTCTATGGTTGGCTGGGAGCAGCACCTGGTTTGCTGTCTTGGGGTGGTGAAACTTTTGAGGGGTTGTTGTAAGCTTGTTCTTCCATGAATGTTTCTTGGTCCAAATTTGCAGATTTGTAGCTCTCAGACAAAATGGCAGAGACAGTGCTATGTACAAATTGTAAGCACAGACTGTGCATCATGCTCTCTGTGGATTTTATGCTGTTTCTGTGCAATGTAATGTGGGCATTCAATGTTTGTCAACTGCTTAATTACTGACATTGCTTTACATTTGGTAAGATCCCTAGATCATCGTATGTTGGGTACTTATATCATGTTTTTGTTTGTTGCTCTCACAAAAAATTCCACAGAAATTGTTGTTTGTCCTCTCCCTTAGCATGAGAGTTTGCCATCTTCCACTATCAGATTCACCAATGGCACAATGAAACAAAACTATTTCATAAGACTGGTGGTTTAACAATTTACAGCTGAACTTTGCAAGAATATGTTACTAACTGCACATGATTTTGTTACACCGTTCTTCTCAAGTTTCTTCCTTGGTTGCTGGGCACTTTGCTTCCGGCCACTATGAATACTAGTCCCTTCCTGAGCACATGTGTATTTGGAATGGAACTTGTTGCAGCATTGTCTACTATGACAGCTCCTTCTAACCATTACCAAAGAATGTGCTTGATACACCATTTTGAGAAATTTCCAACAGATGTGTGGGGCTGCCTTTTTGAACAGTTTCTTTTTATCAGAATCTAGATGTGTGACAATATGTGAAATATTTCATTCTTACTCTTTTTTAACAGAAGAATGTCATAAGTGTGCATGCTAACATAATTAATGGAGTTTACATTAATTATGTGTCATTTATGGGTTATATTGATTGTCCAATTTTGCAACACAAGATGCGGCATCCCATTAATTTCATAGCAGTTTGTGAACAATAATTGATGTTATACTATTGCATATGGAGTGACATATCTTTCAATCTTATTCTATTCTTTTTTCATATTTGAGATGGCAAATTGTGATGTAAAGAACATGATGTATCACTTCATTTATGCAATGTTTATGTCATATCCTTTATCTAGTTTTGCAACACAAACTATGACATCCCATTAATTTGCAACATTATATGATGATAATTTACAGTTCAAATTATGTTATTTAGTTATCAATTTCTTATCCTGTTTTGTTTCATACTTCACATGGTGTTTTGAAATGGAATGACCATGAGATTCCACTATTTCTGTGTGCTGTCATTGTTACATCATTCTTGCAATTTTGCAACATGAATTGTGGGGCATTTCACTTAGTTTGTAATGATTTTTCAAATGATATTGGGCAGTCGGGTGGTCAAGTGAGATAATGTGGGCTTTGTTTCATCCTCATCTAAACACAAAGATGAAAAGAGGGAAACCTGTATCCATGGCTACTACCCACTGAGCAGAACCAAAAATTTCAGTCCCTGAAAACAGAGGGGACTAAGGGATTTCGGGGGGAGTAAAGAAATATGATTCTAACAATGTCAGCCTTCTTGTATGTGGCTACATTACTGCCACTTCAAGCTTTTTGGGTTAGCTGAAATATACAGGAAAACTACCTCCTTAGGTGGGTCATGACACACACTACACTTCACTATGGCTTTATATTGGTTGATTTCCTCCTGGAACTGCTTTCCCATTGGTCCTCCATCATTGTAGAAATTTATGTGAGCCACCTTGACATTGAGTGCATCAATCTTTTCTTGAATTCTTTTTGTTGCAAACCCGTGGCAACAAGAAGAACAAATTGACACTTTTGATGTCTATTGACATTTACTAACATTACAGACACAAAAATGGATTTGGACTTATTAATACTATAACTTGGCAAAGAAAAACGATCAGGCACAAACTCAGGTGCTGGTAGACCATTTCACATGCTGGTAGATGATCAGTGCGGTCAAAATACTTGGTATAAAATGATCACCTTCATTCTGAATGCCAGTGACTAGTCTGCCACAACTCCCCCACTGACTTCATGAGCCCCTGATGGTGGGTGTAAATAAATCTACAAAAATCTGCTCAAAATTTTGAGCAAACAACTGTACAAAAATCTGCATACTGAGTTCCTTTTGCATTTCTGGAGCAATAAAAATACTATGTTATCATAACATTGACTACCACTAGAATCTACATATCTTTAAAAGCAGTGAATAGTATACTCATTCAAGCAGCAACAAGCACTTGAGGGTAAGCTTCATGTTTTAAAGTTCCCCCTGTACAAGCAAGCATTTAACCTAAGGCTTATTTCATAAACACATGAAACATATGCTGAGCAAATGTCTAACATGTAATGGTACTCCAACTATTATCAGACCCTAGTGGAAGCTTAAAATAACTTCTCAACCATGGAGTGTAACAAGGCTGTAAGAAAGCAAACCTGTAGCTGGTCCACTGAGTGTCGACAACTCTCAATTTCACTCCTTAGATACAGGACTTGATTAATTAGCAACTGAGATGGGTGGGACAGCAAAATATGTCATGCACTCTCCAAAAGGTCCTATTGCAGTAAACTGACATGCACAATATAAGTTGTTTGATCTGAAATGTAGAAAACTTTGACCAAAATTCCTCCAGATGTGGCAGATCTCAGGTCTTAAAATCATGTTGCTTATATAATTGTGAATCAAGTGCAGTTAAGAAGTCCTCTCTACATATCGTATCCAAATGAGGAAGGACTGTCATATGTATTGAGACACCAACAATCTAAAATTATTACATCCTAGGAGTTTCCTGGCAGGGTTACTTGTCCTATGTAACTGTGAAAGGAACACAATTGTGATACAAAAGGAGGATTTCTAAATTTGGTATAAGAGCTGAATGGGCTGCCTGAAAACTACCTGCATATGTTGAATCTTTTTGGAGAGATGCAGCAGCTTCTAAAGGACCTCCTGCAATTTCAGAAGTCTTTGAGCTGCAAGAGTCAACACACAAACCACACAATCAATCAGCTTGGTAGAGCATTGGTACATTGGGACACTGGGCTTCATGAACTCCTAGAATACATGCTTCCTGACCCCATACCTTTTGTGTAAATGTTTGACTTGTGACTGAATAGGATCCCAGTTCATGGATAATCTACCTAAGACATGAGAATGTTTTGCAATTAAGCAAGTTGGCTTACCTTCATCTCCACTAAACCAGCCTCTAGCTCACAAGTTACTCTGAGACCTTCTTAGCACCCATTCCTTGATTCCCACGGCCAACCTTCAATCCTAGGATGGCAGCAGGGGTGAGAGACCCACCTGCTACCTTCCTTTTGGGTGCAGAGTGTTGCCAGTTTATGCCTACTCTTCTCCAGTTCCTCAGATACCTCATCCAAGTCACCTACAAAATAAAAGCATACACTAAATGTAGGGATGGGTATCCCACAAACAAAATCAAAAGCTGATCCTGAGCCAATTGAAGAAGCACTATGTATCTGAGGAAATGCAGCTTGTACTACAAACAAAAGCTCTTCCTTTGGAACATTAGAGTGAACTGTCAGGCTGTTGCAATACAGTACGTTCTCACAAACTGCACAATATGTGTTTCCCTCAAATGCAGCAAGTGTGGGAGGACAAGTGTGGGAGGAATGTTTTCATGGATTTGAGCTTGTCATGAGTATTGGTAATCAGCAATATGGATATTTCTTGTGTGTACTATTTGGTTTGAAATGAAGCTGTTCTAGTGCAGGACTGTCCCTCATGATTCCAAGCCAAATTAGTCCATACATATTGAATGCACAGATTCAGAATTCTCAAATTCAACAGAGCTAAATAGATTTGTACTCTAATTCAGGCAATGGTGTTGTTGATAAGTTGACTAGATCTGTTGTGATTCTTTGGTAATAAATCCAGGGACCTAACAAATTATCTGAACTGATACTGGATTTCATGAAATGGTGCACAATTTTGCTCACTTTGTGGATACACTAAAATTAGGGGTGAAATCAGGTTTAGAGGATCAAACTAGGGCCCAAAGACAGGGTGACTCTCTGGATAACTCTTTTCTCCAACTCATTTCCATTGTTTCCTGGTGACACCCTTTCATTGTTCCTATGGGACAATCTTCAATGATAAACATATCTGCCTTTGACAGCTTGGTAAAGAAAATTTTCCCTGGTATCTATTTTGAACGACCAAACCAAAGCTTTAACTTCACATCCCATGAAAGAGAACTTAGGGTGGGGGCCAGACGTGGTGGTAAGTCAGAGTTAACTCAGAGTTAGTTGCGGTAAAGTTAATGTTGCCACCACACATACAGAGGTAGCTACCTCTAAATTCTACACGGATGCTGACGTGGAGCGGGGAGGTACGTCAAATTTAGCTAACTCTCTTCCTACCTCCAAATGTACAAAAACTGAAGATTTTTTGAAAAAAATGCCAGAGATAGTTAACTCTAAAAAAAACCCCAGATAACTCAGTGGTAACTTAGTGTTGAGGCCTTTGACCCTGGCGAGCACTCCTGCCTAACGCCTTCGACTTTGGCGAGGACTCTTGTGGAGAAGAAGAAAGCTCTCAAGCAGAGTCCGGCAGAGACGCTCTTGGAGAAGGAAGCTTTGAAGCAAAGTCCGGCAGAGATGTTGCTGGAGAAGGAAGCTCTGAAGCAAAGTCCGACAGAGATGCTGTTGGAGAAGGTAGCTCTGAAGCAGAGTTCGAAAAAGTGCGAGGGGGACGCTAATGGCGGTGATGATGGCGATGGGAAAAAAAAAAAAAAAAAAAACCAAAAAGCTTGGTAGCATAATAAAATGATGTGTGGCAACTAGTTTGAAAAACCTTAAAAAAACAAAGTTAACCTTTGCTCAAAAGGTTTATTTATAAAAAAAAAATAAAAAAAAAGTTAGGAGGC
>Ga0116227_10005439_pt1 | contig 26818 bp, 22 predicted proteins | sample S1TSphgellanicum_FD_89693 | JGI IMG/M metagenome (GOLD analysis project Ga0116227, IMG submission 89693) | Host-associated microbial communities from peat moss isolated from Minnesota, USA - S1T2_Fb - Sphagnum magellanicum MG | ecosystem: Host-associated > Plants > Peat moss > Unclassified...
CTTTTTTTACCAATTAACTTTTATTTTTTCCCCCACAACCCTTATTTTTCCCCTTTTATTTTTATTCCCCATTTTTTTTTTTTTTTTTTCTTGTTTCCCCCCCCCCCCCCCGAGGTAAAATACTTGATGGAATAATCCATAAGGTGAAGGAAACACATTTTTAATATCCTGAGTTTAGTCATTAAGGGGTGTGATATTAAAAAAACAATAAAAAAATATGTTGTGTTTAAAGAAGGAATGTAAACAATGTGAAACTCAAATTACATTGAATTTTGTGATAATTTAAGTTTCACCTTGTTTTTTTTTTTTTTAATGGGCACCTTTGCAATTGTTGTACTTATTACTACATGACCATAATTACTTCAAATCCCATGCATCAAATATTATGGTAGTGAGTTTCATCTCTAATTCACTAAAAGTCACTCACTTTGTCAATAACACAATTTGAAGGTGAAACAAAGGCTAGGCCATAAAAGGAAGACCCAAAGGCAAGGTCATTTTTTTAATTTGTAAAAAATAGTTTCTAATCTAATTAGTGAATATGGTGTTCAAAAATAATTTGACATTAAACTTTTAATATACTATGTACTTTCAATGCAAAAATTGAAAATACTTAAATATATTTTAAACTTCCATTAACCAAACAAAGTAAAAAAATCAATATTTCATCCACTTGCATCTTTTTTTTTGCAAAATGAATATCTATTTGTATTTATTTGTATTTTTAGACATCTATTTAAATATTTATGTAACATGTGGCTCTTCATTATTATTGTCATAAAGTCAAATAGCATGTTCATATTGATTAGTGAAATAAACAATCTTTTGAAGTTTAATACATCAACACATGGAAGGGCTACTTTTCATTATGTTGGGAAGGATCACAAATATATATACTTGATTTTACTTTCATGCATTGTAATTTGTCCAAAAGATCTTTTTCATATAAGTGCCCCAAAGTTGCCAAATTTCAAGGAAACCACATTGATATCACCATATTTAAACCATAGGTTCTTGGTCACTAATAAATATAGGGGGGTTTCCAAAAATAAATAAATAAATAAAAGCTCTAACATGCAATCAAATTTGTCTAAATCCTTTTGTCAATGATTACTAGCCCACTTATTTGACAAATTTGATAATAAAAACCTCCAATCACAATGTGACAAAAAAATGATTCTAGATCTATATAAAATTACCAATGACAAAAATTACTCAAAATGAAATAACTTTTACATCATAGGTTTAAAATTTACAAAATCATTGAACAATACATCGATATTCATGGAAGGTTTTCCACTGATTCCAAGAACACGCCCACTTTCCCTACAAATTTTAATTGTTGAATAATGAAAATGCTTAAAATTCAATAACTCATGCATTATAAATGTAAACATTACAAAATCACCCAAGTGTAGCACTCATAGAAGGTTTTCCAATGCTACCAATTAGAACACAACTAAGGGCCCCATAGTTTGCAAGATTTCAACATGACAAAACAAACAAGAAACCTTCTTCAATAATAAAACTAATATGGCTTGTGTCAATGGCCCAAGTGTGAACATGTTGCACAACTAATTTATTTTTCCAAATCCAATTTTTATGATTTAAAAGAATTTTGAATGAAAACAATTACTCAAATTCCAATATATCCCCCCACCTTAAGTCTAAAAATTATGAAATCGCCTTCAAGAAATTCATTCGTCAAAGGCTTTCCAATAATATCAAAAGTTTCTCCCAATTTCCCTAAACTTTTTAATTTCATTTTGTTCAATTTTCTTTGACAAAATTATTCAATATTCAATCATTCTTGCAACATAGGTCTAAATGTGACAAAACCACCTCAATGTACCCCTACTCTTCAAGTCTTTGAAGGGTTTCCAACAATATCAAGAGTACAATGGGGCCTACCTTGATTTACAAACAAAACAAACAAACTACCTTCCTTGATTTAGATAAATTTACATGTTCAATATTTCATGATCCATTCTTACTTTTTTTGTGTAGGATTTACATGACATACGACTACCTTGGAGCCAACATCATCTTGCAAGGTACCATCAAACCATGAGTTCTAGCCATTATGTCATTGAGTTCATTCTTTCATCATAAACTTTTATGGCCAAACAAGATGGTTGTATGTACAAGGAACAATTGGATAAATCGTAGTTAAAAAGGTGTTATGAAACCCACATCTTTTATAAATGAGTGATATAATGCCTCACTTATCCCATAATCAAATTCAATGTACTTTTGAATCACATTGTTATTTTCAATACAACATTGACACATTGATGTCACATTTTATTTCTCAGAGCACCAAGTTCACAACCCTGTGTTCTCCAACCTTTCCTTCCTCCTAACAACAACAATAAATACATTCAAGTAGAGTTGTTTTCATAATATTGCAAACACATCTAAATGCAACAAATTTGTTCATGGGAGCATCATAAACATGCATTTTTAAAAAATGAAAGAAAAGGAAAGGGTGGAGATGTGATTTACAACTAATTAATGCAACATCAATTCCCCTCTTGAACATCATCATTTTCTAATTTTCAACCAATTACAATATGAAATTGCCAAATGAATGTTGATTGAAATTTTACAAATTTTAATTTATCCAATGAATATTGAAAAAATCATCATGTGAATGTATCAAACAAACTAATGATTGAAACTTACAAGATTTAATCTCCCAAATGATATTAGAAAATTTGTGACATGAAAATGGAAACTAACCCTTCATGAATCATGAATCAATAATTATATTTAGTTGATGTCAAATGAAACTTTGAGATTTTGAAGTATATCTACAAGTGCTAAACATTACAACTGGTTTGGGGCAAGTATCTTTTCTAATAATACTAGGTTTTAAAATAATATTTTCTAAGAACTAATCAATTCCAAATTTTTAATTTTAGGTTCTTTTTCAAAGTTATTCATGTCCAAGTTTTTGAAAACTAAGGTTGAGTGAATTTGAAGCAAGGACAAAGGTTTGTATTAATGTCCAATAAATTAATGATTTTTTAACAAATACTTGAATAATATATTCACAAGTTATTTAACAAATACCTTATCAACCATGACCCAAGTTTTTCACCAAAAAACCCCCCAATTCATAAACTCTAAACCAAAAAGTTCTCAAAGGTTACATGAATTTTTTTACAACTTTTACTATATCTAAACCAAAAAATTAATTCAAATAGTGAAGCATCAAAATGAATGTCTTCTATCTATTTTGTGAGTTTTTAGTAATTTCCCTTTTGTTCTATGATGTTCTACTTTCGGCCCCTTTGATTCACATCCCTAAATTTGACAACAACATATTAAAAACATAAAACACTAACCACAGATAAACCAAATGACACATAACCTTAAACCCACACAAGAAATAAGATTTGCGTAACAAACAAGACACACAACAAAAATAAAAGATGATTGAAAACACAAAACACATGCAAGACACAATACCCAAAAGGCACACAAGGCATAAGATCCATAAATCACATACAACTAAAAAAACACATGTCACATAAAATTTTCACAACAAAGCACACTTGCAATTTTCACACACAAAACAAACATGCACATGTAGGATTACAGACTAATAGAAGGTAGTTTTTCCCTCAAAACATCTACACACTCATTGAAGATAAAACACAAACACCTAAAAGACACAACATAAACACCCACCATCATATCTATCTAGCAAAGGTTGTAAGGAAAAAAAATGATGGAAAGTGGCACTAGTTATGGTTCACTTGGAACTAGCCAATTTTGCCATAAAGACACAACAAAAATACCAACCACCCATATATCTAATAAAGCCTGCAAGAAAAGAAAGGGGAAAAAACGACACATATTATGATTCATTTTGAATTAACTAGTTTTGTCATGGAAGACATGATATAAACACACAATAGTTTAGCAAAGCTTGCAAGAAAAAGAAGTTGCAAAACATGGTGCCAATTGTGGTTCATTTAGAATGGGCTAGTTTTGCCTTCAAGTCACACAATAAGTCCATGACAAGCCACACACACACAAATGAAAATTAATACACAACACAATACACATCAAAACATTATACATAATGAAATTTCAAAACATGTAACCCAATCACAATTTAAAGTCATGAAAAAACTGCCCATAAACCCTAAAAGCAAGTTCATTTAATCATATGTAACCAAACAATAACAAATCATTACAAGCTAGAATGCACTAATTTTCAACATAAGAATTATCCTTAATAATAAAAATATATAATGTATTTTGATTGTGACAACAATGTGACATTGTTAAATGCCCATATTTCAAGTTTTTAAAATCATATTTTTCAAAAGTGACTAATGATTGCCCTTTAATGCATCCCATTTGGAAAGAAAAATTAATTTCATAAAATTCACATTGTAATGGACTTCACCATTTTCCTTTAATTATGGTATTTTTAATTGTCCCCCATTTGGTGTAAAACATTATTTTGTGAATAATAAAATATTCTACCTAATTAGATTACATAAAAATCATATGATTGAATCCTTTTTTCTAAAATTATAAAAAGAATTTGACATGGGACACATTATCATCCAAAGGGTGCAAAACAATGTCATGTTACATAAAAAAATGGGTCATTCAAGCTTGCAATTAACCTAACCACCATCAATAGAAACACTAAAAAACTAACAACTCTTTAATCCTCAATCTTCAACTACATATCACCATCAACCATTAATAGACTTCAACATAGCACCATTAAAAAAACATAGATTTCAGCCACATGTACATTTTTTTTTTAAACATAAGAAGATCAAAACCAAAATGCCTCCTAAAGCACATCATGCAAATCCAAAAATTCTTCACATTCCACTTGATTTTCAAATTCACTATTTAATTCCTTTGCCAAATTTAATTTTGCCTCAAACATAGATGCAAGGTTAATATATTCAAATAGTCAATTTATGAATTGAATGGTCAATTTTTGTTGACAAAAATTAACTTGTTCAAATTATCAATTTGAAATTTGGATCTACAAAAAGCAACAATAAATTCACAATCGAAAAAATGTGTTATGTCTCAATTTGGCAAGCCAAGATGCTAACAATTTGTCACACTAATATAACAATGGTAAGAAACTTATGTTTTCTTTTGTGCCACTAATATAAGGCACATTTACATCATTTTGCATCAATAAGATAAGAACAAAATCTAACAAGTTTTTTTGACATAATGTTTTTATAAATGTTTGCACCAATTTGTGTTTTCTAAACCAAAACTTCAAAACCTAGTTATAATTTAAGTTTGTCAATTTCTAAAGATTTACTAAGCATCAATAATTTGTATGTTTCAATTAGTAAAAGCAATAACATCTTTTGGCCATATTACAACAACAATAATGGCAACATTATCACAACCCACAAAAATGTTGACCAAGCACATGTTTTTAAACCTTGCATCAAAAATTAATGCCAACATTTTATTTTTCATGTCAAATGCACACAAAAAATAAAGAAAGGATAAGAACCTCCAATACTTGTTTCATGAGAATCATGAGTTCCTATAATTCATGATCCAAATAATATTCTTCAACTAGGCTATTGAGAACACAAGGAAATGAAATTTCTTCCCAAATTTCTCAACAAAGTTGATACCATAAATTGCAAAGCATATATGAGCAATCAATATTGCAATTTTAATTCATAACACATCCAATCACCACTAGTGACAAAACTCTCACCATGGCATCACAAATTAAGTAGTTCCTTGGAGTGGGTATATGATTTTGTAGTATTATAATTTATTTATTACAACATAATGTAATGGCACTCTAAAAAATTAAATCATTCCAAAACAATAATACCTAATTTTTGAACCTACAATCAACAATAAAATTTAAATTGAACACAACCATGAACCACAACATATATAACATGTGTGTCTTTTTTTTGGAAAAGAAAACATAATAATTAGATTTTTAAAAAAATAAATCAGAATAATAAAATTTAACAATAGTCAAATTTTCACAAAAAATAACAATTATATTGGGTTTATTAGTCTTCACAAACATGTTTAATTTTCAGACCTTAATTAGAATTATTCCAAGTTTTATCCCATGTTTTCTTGCCCTTGCCAAAAAAATTTGGCCACAGAATGCATTTCGGATGTCAATTTAATCAAATTTTATAGATGCATAATTCAAGCCATTTTGTTATTTGTAATAGCATATTAACATGTCTTTGAAAGTGCATTCCTAAAGCATGAACCATCAAATGGCTCCAATATGACATCATTGAATTCAAAGCACTTACATAAATTGAACCTCTCATCCTTCACATAATCAATAATCTTTTCATTGTGTCAAAACATGACTTTCATGATTACATTCATACGACTATAGAATCAAATAGGACCCATTATTTATGTCATTTTGACATATGTGATTACAAAAATGGCATAAACAATAGGTTCAATTCAATTACAATCATATTTTGATAGTCATGAAATTAACGTTTTGACATAATGTTTAAATCAACTAAAACCTTTCCAAAAGTTGTTATAATTTTGAAACCATAATTGTTTCAATGGCGTTTGTCACCTCTATTAAACCCATAATGAGATGTTTTATTTTTGAATCGCATGAAAAAATAATAATAATAACTAAAAAGACATCATGCACCTCTTTTGACATCCATAGATCAAATGTGCATGTGACTAATAGGTAATTAACCAATGCATTCTTCAAATATGTCACCATGTAAGCTCGATGTAAGAAGCTCAAGGCGCATGATTTTTACATTGAACTTGGGATTTTTATGTTGGGAATGGGTTTTTTATATCAAACCCATATTTTTTAGTAACAAGAAAAGGTTAGCTAAGGCTCAAGGATTAGTGCTGAGGATATTGTCATACACTTGGGGCTGGATTAGTCCCTTTGTTTTCAAGCACCTTCAGATTTTTTGACTAAGGACACAAGCATGCCTTTTGGCATGGTCTTGGGTTTCTTAAACTAGGGATGAACTTGTTTTGGTTTATTTTGTGAAGTCTCAAGTTTTTTGGACATAAGATCAAGGTGGTTTGAACATCATAAAAATGGGCTTGGGCTTTTTGCATTGGGGACAAGCTTATTTAGGTCATTTTGATGAAGTATTGACGTTCTTAGACATGGGCCTAGGCCTTTTGAACTATCCATGTCATCTTGGTCAAAAACTTTAAACATAAGTTAAGTAAAGCCAACATTTTTCATGTAAATGAAAAATTGCAATACAAATGAAATCATATGCATTATATATTTATTAAATGACAAAAATAAAATATATCAAATTGTTAATGACCCAAGGTTAGATATGCATACAAGCATGACAATGTCCTTGTTTCTTTTGGGGGAAAAAACTAATACACTAACCCATCCCACCCACATGCAACTTTTGCCTCTTTATAAACCCTAGTAGTTTTTTTTTATTTCTTTTATTGGATGGGTGTGGAGAGGGAGTTGGGTGAAGTGGGAGCTTGAGTTTTTTTTTGACAATTTAGCATGGTTTCATCATTAAATGATCTTTTAATTTTGTTCTAAATTTTTTTCATCACTTAATTGGAAAAAATAATGCGTCCATATGAACTTTAAAATCTTCATAAGCAAAAACCCCTTAACCAAAAACAACATCATTTCTTCCAAAAAACCCAATCGATTCTGCATCATCTTTTTAAATTTAAATAAATAAATAAATAGCACTTAAAGATATATTTCCCCATATTTTGTTCAACTAATGATTGAAAAAAACTTTTGGGCAACTATTTAGATCTTATTGAATTTTTTTTCAATAAAGTACCTTGCTCAACATGTTATTTCATGGTTATTAAACCATTAGATTTATGGTAAGCAATTAAGCCTCTCTAACATCCGGTGCACAAAGCCAAAAATTTTAAACCCACGACATCATTATGATAAACAATACATCTCACGATTTGATTTGAAACAATTACACTAGTTTATTATTATTTACCTTTTTAAAACCTATGTGGTTAAACTATGGTTATGTAACTTCCAAAACCTTTTGTTAAGTGCATTCATGGTTAGGGTACTACAATATAAACCATGACACCCATTTGTTTTATGTTTTAAATCCTAAAGGAAAGACTCAACAAAATGAATATTCTAATATGTTAAACAATGAAAAGGGGATATGTATGTTTAAGTTTTCAACCAATAAGTGTTATAATGAATGATTCAAATCAATTAAACAAATTTTGAATCTCATATTCAAATATTAACCGAAAAGGAATGCAAGATTGCTTAAACAGTCCAAATGGCATACTTACATTTAAAGTGCCAAAAATTGATTAAAAATATCATTTTATTTTTTTTGCACCCACATTTCTTATACTTCTTTCCAAACCTATGGGTTGTAAATTTGTAATTAAAAAAATTAATTTGATTGTCCTTATTAATGTATCCATTTTATATAAAATCCAAGATTTTAGCATTAATTCCACAAATTTTGGTGATTAATCATATTAAAAATTTGCGCCATCACATAAAAAATATTTTATTGAATTTGTGATTAAAATATGGAGGAATTTGAACAAATATTGTTAGTTTTAATGAGTCCTTTTCGATAAAATTGCAATTGAAACATAATTCCTGAATCATTTTTCAAGACACTTAAAAACATGTTTTAATCATCTGAATTACAAAAAAATGCCACCATTTTAATCAATAAATATGTGAGTATCTAATTTTAAAAATAATCTACCAAATAAATTATTTGGTAAATGTAATGGTCATTCAAAGTAATGTTTTCACAGTGATTTTGAAGTGAGACAATCCTTTTTTGTACCCCAACAATGAATGTACCCTACTTTTGCATATTCTCCAAGTGCATTTTAGATATGTGTGGTTCATCAATAGCAATAATTAGTTTTCCACCTCGCTACCCCTACACCATGTTGTCAACATTGTAACTATTGTCATATCTTGCAAAAACAACTTAAAAGATGTCCTCATTAAAACTAAAATCATGAGGATTCATAATGGGAGATTAAAACAAAATGAGTCTTTCAATTTCTAAGCAATAACCACACGATGGGAAGAAGCAAAACAACAAACAACCAACTAAATGCAAATGTTGGATTATGAAAAGGTTTGAATGAAAAAAAAAATTATAACAATGAAAGATTTAAAGGACAAAGGTTAAAGTTTAAGGTTTAAAAAAGGTGACAAAATGAAACACATGAAAATTCTCCTTCCACCCAAGAATTTTCATTCCACCCACAATTTTTCAATGTGCTTTAAAGCACAAACAAAGCATAAACAATGAACTATACCCTAGGAAGCAAGGCTTCGTCAATCAATGAAAAATAACATGTATAAATTTAATGCATGGCAAATGACAAAATTATTCATACACCTTTAATGCAAAATGAAATCTAACAAAAATTACTTAAACTTAGTGTCTAACAACAAAAAAATAAATCACAATGCTTAATAAAAGGCAACAAAACATAGGCACAAAACTCGTTTAAAAACATTTTAAAAACAAAAAAAAATCAATTTTTACAAAAATCAACACTTAAAAAATGATAAACCTTGAAAATATTAAAACCTAAACCCATTGCTCACACACATTAAAGAAAACACCCCCAAAAAAAAAAACAATAAGATAGTGGAAAACCACTTACCTTCATTTACTTTATTGACAAATGCATGTTGCACAATGAAATCTTGATCTGCCACCACCAAAAAAACTTGATTCAACACTTATAACCAATAGCTTGCATTGATGTGTGCAATCGACAACAAATTGAAAAAAAACATAAAAAATAAAAATGCAACAAACAATTAAAACATAAAGACATTGCAAATTGCAAAAACAGCACAAGAAAAAAATGGCATATAACCCTATACTACAACAAGCCCCAACCCTGATTGAAAATTCCTTCAAATCTTACAAAAGTTATATACTAAAGCTTTAGGTTGACATTCTTCACCAATTTTCCCCATTAGGTTGGATCTAGTTCAAAATATTCAAATATTTAACAATGACGAATATGAAATAAGGGCAAGTATTAGAATTCCTAAATGGTCAACATAGGTTTTTTTTTTTTTAAATAACATCCAACTACTATATATAACCAATCAAATACCCAACCAACACATCAAGCACTCCCAAGAAATCACTCAATGCATGTTCATACCAATACTATTTTCAAAGCTTCATAATGTTCATACCAATACTATTTTCAAAGCTTCATAGTTAGTTTGTATTTTGTTCCCACAAGATGATTTCACTCCCGGCACTAGACCACAAATCGTAGTTTATGTGGTCCCACAAGGATCCTAATATCCTCAAAAGAACTTTTAATATGGTCAAACAAGGGTTGTAAAATCTAGACCTCAAATGCTTACATCGAGAGACTAAATTAGTTGGGTTTGAAAAGCATTTGAAGGATGAAAAAAAAGCCAGCATTTATGAATTTGGGTACCTATCTTTAAACCGCCTCTGCTTTCTGAAGCTTTTAAAACACCTCTGAATCACTCATATTGTCAAGACTACAGATGATATTTCATCTACATTGCAGTATTCCATTCCCAAAAGATTTCAACAGTTGTAAGGGGCAAAAGTATGATGCAGTGGTGCACATCTACATTGCAGTCTTCCATTCCCAAAAGATTTCAACAATTGCAAGGGGCAAAAGTAGGATGCAGTGGTGCACTTTTGTTACTAGGTGCCTCTAGCTTACATGAATGAGATTTGCAGAAAAAAAACTCCTCAATAGCTCTTTGAGTGGAATCATTGTATGAGTTCCTGCAAAACCAAAAACAAATACAACAAGACTGAGTGCAGTCAACCTTATGAGTTTCAGTCATAAATATCTAAGAAACTGCAGCAAAATCTCCGCAACAACAATTGGAAAGCAACATGACAATAAGTGCAGTTGTAACTTGTAACCTTGTGAGAGTAACCGACACCTTCAGACCATCACCTTCATCATGAATTACTGTGACAAGCCACTATGGATAACCACTGATTTCATCAGCTCCTCACAGTGGGTGTAGATAAGTATATAATAACCAGCCCAAAATTTGGGCAAAATACTGTACAAAACCTGCACACTGAGTTCCTGTTACATTGACAGAAGCAACCAGAAGGCTCAGTCATGTTGTGTGTCACTCACAAAGCATGAAAGCTTCATGATCATCATGAATGCCATTGACTGGCTGCCATGAAGTACTACCCAATGAGTGCCTGATAGCAGATTTTGATAACAACTGCCACAAGAATCAAGGAATCTCCATTACTCACAATCCAGCAAAGCTGGAACAAGGTTGAAACTATTCCTTGAAGTCAAAGCAAGACTTCCAGATAAGGACTCAAGAACTGAGAAGAATGAAAACACAAAAGGGTAGAACTAAATCAAAGAACAACAAAACTGGCAGTATGAAGAACAGTGACATGAACAAATAATGGGTTTTGACAAGTACATAATAGTCTGCTCAAAAACTTAGAGCAAAAAATACCATAGAAATATGTGTCCTGAGTTCCTGTCACATTTCTGGAAGCATTAGGAAGACATGTGTGCCAAATGTGTAAAAAATGGAATGTTGAGCAAAGCAATAGTGTGTACATCCCTACAATGCCATCTGTGTGACTCACTCCTTTCCACAAACTTAGCAATAATGATTCATATCCAACCACTGAAAGAAATCATGTGTCTCAAAATTGCCAAGATCAGAGACCAAAAATCTACAAAAATACACTGAAATTTCGGCAGCTCCTAAAGTTTTAGCTTTTGCAGTACAGACTGCTATGCATACATCCCTCTGCTGCAATACAAAATTCATACTCACAATCATTACAACACAATCAGATAACAGTAATTGATAATCTGACCAAAGAATGAAAGCTTAACTGTTAAGCCCATGGGATTAGGCAACAGAATTCACAACCAGACCAGAATCTTCCACCTCATAGAATACAATAGGCATATGTCATGGTTTTGAAATTTTTAGTTCCTATTTGCATAGAGTTCCTTACATGAATTGTTGAGAAAAACTAGGTCATATCATTCAATGGTTATATGGTCAGGGCTCTTCACAATAGCCCATACTGAAACCCTAATAGATCCATGGCAGTCGTTGTGCCCATCATACAATCTTTGCAATGGTCCATACTGAAACCCTAATAGATCCATGGTTGCGCCCATCATACAACCGCAGAGCACCAGCATGTGTGCATACCCACAGAATACGTTGCATTTTACTGCACACTTCATCTTCAACCTCCAATTGACAAAGAGTTATCTGGAGACGATGAAACTTGTGCTCAAGAGTCTGTGGTTTCAAAACCAGGAGAAAGATATGAAGCTCGCACTTGAGAGTAGTTTGTGGCTTCAAATGTCAATGACTCTAGAAAGCTTCTGGATTCGGTTGAGCAAGAAATCACCTTGCTTGATTGTTGATTGATACAAAGCATTCTTCGCATCTGGACGATTGGTTTCCAAAATCCCAGCAACTTTGTCAATCTTGCAGTTAAGCTTGCCTGCGGCAATGAACCGTGAGAGCTCTGAATCCAAGAATGGAATGCTCACCCCAAATGACTTTGCCATCGCATCCATTGTGACACTCTTGTAGGACTCAAGAAACTGAGAATAGGCCACCGATCTCACTTCCCTCATGTAGTATCTGAAATGCGGTTGCAGGTATCGGTCTGACCTGATCTGATCCGTGATACCAGCGAACGAAATGAAGAAGGTTTTGTACTGACAACCATAGAGAGCATTCAGGAAATCAGAAAGATAGGGTATTTTACCGATCACGGTCAGAATCTCAGGCGCATCCACAACTTTCTGCTTCAGCGAGACACGATCCAAGGAGATGATGCTGGTCAATACACAGTAGAAAATGAAGGTATCATACGAGAAAAGCTCGTAGGTTGTAAAAGTAGAGATGGAGTCCAAGAACAGAGTTGCCGCTTGCTTGAAGTTTCTTGTGGCCATGCAGTAAAGACCTTCATAGACCTTGAGCCTGTTCTTCCTCTCCCAGTCTCCACCTTCGTCGAAAAGAGACTTTGCTTTCTCGATGTTCACTGATATGAGCTTGAAGTCTAAGAAGAAGAACCCGAGACGAAGGGTATGGAAAACGAGATCCATTTTCTGGCCAACTGCGACAGTCTTGGCCTCAGCAACCTTGAGTTGCTCCAAGGCCTTATCTTTCTCGCCGATGCGGATGACGAACAGTGCCTTGGCTAGAAGAGCTTCTCGCACTTCACTCTCTCCCAGATTCTCTTCCGCGTCCGCGATCTTATCGTCCAATCTCTTCAGCTCTTCTGCATTTTTGTTGAGCATGGAATCCAAAAACTCCTGGTCTAGCTCCCATCCGAGTTCATGCCAGCAAGTTTGATATAGCCCAGCCATGTCATCCTCTTTGATAAACACAAGAACCTCATCTTTCAACTTCTGCTTCTCGATGTCTTGTAGTACATCGGCCGACCTCAGAAGGAAAAGCTTTTGCGCCAAGACAAGCTTAGAATCCTGTGTGGCTTCTTGCTCCTCCATCTTACCCCCAAAACAAAGAACTGCTCCTCGAAAACAGACTCCTACAACTTCAAATCTCTTCGCGGATACGTATGCCGTCCTCCTAATAGCCTCGAGAGAAAACCGCAACAAGAACAGGAGATCCTAGTCCAGGCTCTATCATTTCCCTGTGAAAAACTTTTCAGATTTCTTCACAGAAAGTTGTTAGGGTTAGGGTTTCGTTCCTCCAGTCGTGTCTCTCCATTAGTGGGCATACTTGTTAGGGTTAGGGTTTCGCGACCAAGGGTTTCCGTTGTCTGCTCGTCTCTCTCACTCTCTCTTTCTCGTTCGTGTTGTAGGCCTATGTGGGGGCGAGCTCTTGCGGAGTTGTGTAGGCTTTTTGTTTTTTGTTTTGGAGTGTGGAAAAGGTAGTGTGAGAGATCTGATGGACAGAGAGTGGGGAAGTAAGCCTGGTAGTGGTGGCGCAGCGTCAGCTCAAAATGAAGCCGTGGATAGGAGGGAGCGGCTCCGGCGCTTGGCTTTGGAGACAATCGACCTGGCCAAGGACCCCTACTTCATGCGTAATCATCTCGGCAGGTAGTTTACCTCTCTATACGTGTGTTTGTGTGTGTGTGTCTCTCTCTCTCTTTCTGTTTTTTTTATTACATTTTGGCGCTGTCTTGTGGTTAGCTTTCTTTTAGCTTGTGTTTTGAATTGAGAGGAAGCATACTTTGTCGAGTGCTGAAGAGTGGAAGAGCTTTTCATGGCGTCTATTTTTCTTGGGAAGAAGACGCAGCTACTTCCTTGGTTGAGAGATGGGAGAGGATAATCAATCACCTGCCAGGAAAAACGCAAATGCCGACACAAACGTCGATCGAGCATTGCAGCTTGTGATACCTTGTGGCTGTATTATTCTATACTAGGTTGCGCAAAACTTGGAAGAATCGGAATTTTACTCCTGTATCTGCGAATGCAAAAAAGGACTAGACGACCTCCTTAGAAACCTGGCATTGGAAGGAATGACCTAGCTGTGGACATGAAGTGCAGCAGCTTCACAGTATCAATAGACTTTAGTTTATCACCATATCTTTTCAGAACATGTGTCAGGTCGATTCTCTTCTTGGGAAAGGGTGTTGTGTGTGCCCATTGTTCTTGTATGGATATGCATGTGAGGCATGTATCTTTTTGTTGGCAGAGGATTTTCTTGCTGTTATGGTCTGAAGTGCAGATAGCTTGTTTCCAGGCTTTCTGCTTGGGGAGGGCTTTCTGAGCAGATGTCAGCCTGATTGCAAAAGAGAGCAGAGCTTTGATCAGCATAGCTTTGATGTAAGAGGGTGGGGAAATCTGGTATAGGGCTGAAAGATGACTGTGTGGAGGAGGGGGTGTGGGGTGCAGTTATGAATGCAAGCTTTGTTTGACATTGCACAACAATGAAGGGAACTATTTGGCCCACACACAAGGCAAGAGACATCAAACGAATTTGGCAAAACGTGCTGCTCGGGAAGCCAAAGATGCCCCTGCTCAGCCCCAGCCAAACAAGCGCAAAGTGAATCCTCGCAAAACAGGTATTAGACTTAATTTTTTTGTGCATTTCGCACAGCTTTCAGCAATCCAAATGATGTGCTTGAAACCAGTTCCTGATGAAAGCAGAGAAAGCATTTGTTATGTTTTTGGCATTCCTGGGACTAAATCACATCCTCTTGGTACCTGTTTACAGTCAAAATTGGTCGACCTGGCTACCGTGTGACAAAGCAATATGATCCAGAAACAAGGCAACGGTCTCTTCTCTTCCAGGTGTGATCCTTAAGCATTTATACAGTAATCAGCGTTTCCCCTGGAGAATCTGATTTGGTCTAAGTGTTTGATTGTCCATGCCCTTTCAGATTGAGTACCCTGAAATTGAAGATGGAACCAAGCCTCGGCATCGATTTATGTCTTCTTATGAGCAGGTACTTTTCTTGGGCCAGATTGTCATTCTGTTTCCCTTTTTTACCTTGTCAATTTCAGAACAGACAGAGATCATGGGTTAGTTTCTGAATGAAATGATACTGCTTTGCCCTTTTGCAGAGGGTGCAACCATGGGACAAACTGTACCAGTATCTTCTCTTTGCTGCTGAGCCCTATGAGATCATTGCATTCAAGGTCATTACTCAACTCATATCAGTTCAAATGGATTTGTTCTGAGCTTCACCTGTGCAAGAAGAGTTAGGTGCTAAGGGATTGGTTCAGTCTGCATTTTTCCACATGTGAATGAACACAGATATGTACAGGGTGCAGGAAGCCGTAACCACTACATTCTATGTAACCCTCTCTATGCCTTGGTATAGATGCTTGCTTTTACAGGGACAAACTGAAATGAAATGAAGCTTACCCTTACAAGTTTGTTGCAGAAATTGAATGAGGATATTATTGGCTTTAACTAGGTCTCTTGATTTCTAGTCAACATCATTAGTGAGTGTTCCCATTGCTTATGGCAATGGGACAGAAACTCAGGATGCAGATTTTGCACAATGGATTGCCCAGATTTTGGGCTGGTAGATATATGCTTATCCACACCCTCTGTTGGGAGGTGAGGAAGTTGGTGGGTAGTCATGGCAGCTTGTCACTGTTATTGATGATGAAGGTGATGGTCTGACACTTTGTGAGTGATTCTCACACAGTTATGACTGCACTCAAATTCATGTTACCTTTGAATTTGCTGTTGTGTACAAATAATTTCATATAAATGTAAACAAAGGATATATCCTCCAGTTTTGACTTTGCAAGGAGGTCACAGATGTGAAGCACTAGTCACATTTCACCAGCCTCTGCATTCTAGGATCTTGGTAGATTACACTCCTTTTATGACCTTGTTGCTGATTAGCATGTCTGGCTGTACATGTGTTGAACTGCAGGTTCCAAGCACAGAAATTGACAAAGTAGCAAGCAAGTTCTTTACACATTGGGATCCAGACTCTAAAATGTTCACGGTATGAGATCCTAAAGCCTAAACCCCTGCTGTTGTGAATTAGGTTCCAGTAATGCACTGAAAAAGAATGCATTGCATTAAGGAGAAACACCATGGGTTGATATCACCTTTAATGGACAGATGCACACAGGAAAAAATGCTTTCAAGTTCCACTGTGCCTAGGTTTCTCAATACTCAATGAGGTTTCTGCTAGTGTTAATTGGCCAAAGTCTTATTGCTAAATTATTATCTTTCATGCAGCTACAACTTTACTTCAAAGCAAAGCCTCTAGACTCGACCAAAGGAGGTCCAGCACCAACATCCAATGGCCCTCAACCACCTGGTGGCCCTCCACCAAATCGCCCACCTCCACCACCACAACATATGATGTCAGGCCCACCCCCACCTATGGGAGGTCCTCCACCACGTGGACCCCCACCGCAAATGGGGGGCTTACCACCTCAAATGAGAGGTGGGCCCCCTCCTCCACCACCCCCAATGAATGGGCCCCGACACATGTTTCCCGCTCCAAATATGGGTCCCCCTCAAATGGGTGGAAGAAATTTTCCTTCAGGTCCTCCACATATGGGGCCTCATGATGGACCACCCCAAAATTTCCCTCCTGGACCTCCTCCACAGGGGTATCAGATGGGACCTCCACAAGGGATCAGACCACCTGGGCCCCCACCCTCCAATATGGGCCAGCAGATGATGCATCGGCCACCTCCCCCACCCCAGCAATAGTTTTCATTTATCTTAAGAGCATTTTGTTAGTTGAACTCAATACTTCATTAGAATGGCAGGATTGTTTCAGTCTTCATGTGAAGTTTACAGCATCCACCTTGTAAAGTCTTTTAATCTTGAAGTGCTGCATATGTCCTCTGTCACGGCAAGATTTCTGAAGGTTTTCCTTCATATCAACCTTGATGGGTAAATTGGTTCATGATTTGTAGCACATAATTGTCATTATGCTTTTCCATATCGAGAAATGCATCCATAGTTAAGGTGAGTCTACCAAACTGAAGTCAGCATATGATGGAGCTTATTGTCATTCTGACTAACTGAGGATGCCATATGCATGTGTTTCTTCCATGACAATGTAATTATCTCCATCCACCTAAACAAATTTATACTTCAAATTCAAGCATGTCCTCCTGGATGAAGATGGCAACAATGTGGTAATTCTCATTCAAGGTGTGATGCCCACCCATCCTATGAAGCCATGTATTCATCTCTTTGTAATCCACCTATTTGCTAAATGGTTACAAAAACCAATAGTTGCAAGCTGATGTTACAAGGTTCAAGCTGTGCTCCATCATTGACAAAGTGCTATAACAAGGACGTTGTGCAGAAACCTTAGCTCCTAATAAAGTGCAAGCCATCTTGTATAGTAGAGAATAGTGTAATCAGGTATAACTTTTGTGAAGAACTACTACATCCACTAGTCAAATAAGTTGATGAATTTCCAAAATTGGTTCACTTGCATATTCTATCTCAAATATTGGCTAGATATTGTTAGTGTTCCTTAATAATGTAAGATTGATGTCATTTCCTATTCATGGTTATTGTCATGAATGACATCCACTGATTTCATCATAGTTCATAGAATGTTTGGGGGACGTCATGAGTTGTTTACGACATAAAGTTTCACATGATATTTTATCCAATGTAATAGGTCATGATTGTGAAATTATGTTCATCCATGATGTTCATTTTTCATCCATATTGAATGAAATTCATCAATAGGCATTTAATTTTCACTTATAATACATCATTTTGATTTTGAAGGTTCATTGGATGGTGTGCTTTCTCAAAGGCATTAATAACTTCCATCCATCCTCTCAATCATAAAGTTATTTAGTCTAGATTTTTGGATCTATAGGATTACATTGTTTTTAAAATGTTTTTAAGTACTTTACATTCATTAGATTTATTTCAAACTTATCCAAATTTTTTCATTATACACTTGGGCTTCACGTTTTTTGCACACTATAAGTGACAATCAACTAATCAATTGATCAAAAAATGAATTCATTTTGTGAAAACTAAGTTTCATTTGAATGAAAATATTGAATGACATTGCATGCAACTGGAATTGAATTGAATTCAAATACATTGAATGGAATTTGAATTCAATTTAATAATTTTTCAAATTCAATTGAAGAGAAATGGGATGCAAATTGGTGGAGAAAATATTGAAAGTATGCTTGTGAATATGACCTAAATGAGATATTTAATATTTTAATTTTTTGAATTAATGGGGCCCTAAAATGTATTTGTGGCTTTTCACCTTCTTCAAATTATATTCAATATATTTGATTTGTAGGGTAAAAGTAGGTTTCAAAAAAATATTTGCTAGTCAATTTCAAACATATTTGTTACTTATTTTTATTATACTAGTTCTTCAAATGTTATATTCAACTTACCATAAACTCAGTGAAGGCATAGGTGTTTTCAAAATGAAACATAATAATAATAATAATAATAATAATAAAATCAATTTATTTTCTTGTGTTAATGTAAAAAAATTTCATTTTAAAATGAGATTTTAGGTCGACATACTTTATGGTCTAATTTACCATGTTTGGAGCCTACTTAATGCACATACATTGTAATAGTCACAAATTTAATAATTCCACCATTCCTTCATGCCATTTGAAGATGCGAATAGTAGATTCAAGGGTTGTCAAATTAAAAATTGTCATAAAGTTAAGAAATCATACATCATATGCAAGTTGTCTATCTAGTTGCACATACAAGAAAAATCCAATGATATCTTTTAACACCAAAATGTATGCCTTGTGGCACTCAAAGTGATAAGCTTGCATATTGGACTTAATGGATTTTTTTGAAAGAAAAAAATAAATAAAAAAAATTGCGCCTTTCATCTTTTGGAAAGTTGAAAATTTAATTGTGAAAGATATGTGTTGATTTGTGTTATTCAATCAAATGGATAACAACAACAAAAAATGTAAAAACACAATTCATGTGAAAATTGAAGCCATTTGAAACACATTCCTAACATAGATAACTAACCATGATGCTTAACTATGCACTAATTGTCGATATTCCACAATCATTTACTTGCCTCATTCACCAATTACCTTACTTAATAATCACTCAAGTTCTCTACCCAACCCATTTGCTAATGAGTAGTTCTTCACCTTACATAGGCAATAAAATACAATTGTAAATTGAAGAACATTGAGTAAAAAAATTAATTGCATTTAAATGAAAACTTGGTGAAACTCATATTACATTGAATTCACATCGAATTTTATGATAATTTGAATATGACCTTTACTTTTCTCGAACGCTTTCATTGATGTTGTGCTTATTGTTGCCATAATTATTCCAAATCATGTGCATTAATTATTGAGGTATTGAATTTCAACCCTTATTCGATAAAAATTCTTTTCATTTTTATGTATAGCAAGGTTTGAGGTTAAAATTAAGAGATAGCGGGTGAAAGGAGGACCCAAATCGGGGCAAAAGGCAAGGTCATTTCAATCAAGGATTTCTCTAATGTGAGTGAAAGGGTTTAGGGTTTAAGAGAGGTAAGTAAATTTTGCACTCCTTATTTAGGTTTGGAAGCTTTAGGGTTTGGAGATTTCCATAAAATTGTCCCCCTCGATCGAGTGTTGCCCTATTGCTCTGAGTGTTGTTTGAGAAAGCTGGGATTTGGGTAACGTGTTATGTTTCTTCAGATGATGAAGACAATAATACTGCAACAAAATGAGGTACATTGCGTCCTCTGATTAGCGATATTTTAAGTCTCTGACGAATTTTGGCTCGTCATGTTTGAAGACCTAGCAACCTTTTTTTTTGCAGAGCTTGAAGGGTTTTCTGTCGATTAGCTGTTGGAAGGTTTTTTCTGGTGTACAAGAACGTGTGCAGTCATCTAAATTAGTAGAGGCTCCAGCCTAAGATGGTGTGAATAGAGAGGTTCCTCTACACACGAATAGCACATGGTCTGTATTGAGATCCCAGGGCTTTTGATCAAACAAATCTGAAACAGATAGCTGTAGAATAGGGAGATCCGAGAGTCTTGCTTTGTGCTCAAGAAGTGTTTTCTTTATCTCCCCTTTTTATATAGGTCCATGTTGTGCTATGATGCCAAAATCTGATACCACGTGTCCGAAATGACATGAGTGACGAACTCCAATCTGAGCGCAACTTCTGTTATGCAATTATCTTAACTGGTCCGTGTTTCCGGGTTGCAGCTTTAACTGCCTGAAGTTATGCCAAGCAGATTTTTTGGCCTTTCTGATTTGTCCAGTCGATCTTGTACGGAGGCATACTATCTCGGTTTTTCTCTGACTGTTCAATTGTTCGAGGAATTAGTACTGCGTTCGTTTTGTTTCTCCTATAACTGGACGGTCCGCCAAACCAGAGATGGGTCCTTCAACACTGGACTAGGCGGCCTATGTGTTACTGGAGATGAATATGATGCGATGCAGGTACCCATTCATTCTCTCTATCTGGGTTTGGCAAGCTCTCTGCCTCCCAGCTGCTACAGGATTAGTCATTAGGGTTTAGGGTTTTTGACGGAAATGAAGCTCCAACCTTGGCTCGTGCTGTCTCACAATGGCAGAATGGGGTAAAGTGCTCTGTAGTCGCACCTACTGAGATGGTACAACATCTTTCTGTTGAAATTGGTTTGGAGGTTTAGAAGGATCCAGAAGCTGGCCCATAATGTGAAGAAGATGGGCTTTCTGTTTGTACTTCGCTGTTTTTGTTTTGCTGGTCTATTTTCTGGCTTTCTGGTTGCTGGGAGTTGGGGAATTGGTGATGGAGTGAATGCTGGGCTCCAAGCTAAGAATATGATATGTGAAGTTAAGAATCTGATGTGTAGTGTTCTACTGTGTGCGAGTGAATAAGAGGTGTTTTATTAAGAGGTTCTTGTGGGCGCAAATTGAGAGGGTAGCATCTGGCCAGCTTTCTACGCCCATTTAAAAGAGAAATGGTTGGAGAAAGAGTTAAATGTGGCCAGAATAAACGCGCATCCTATCAACATGTATTGCCCATTACATTATAAAATTCGCATCATGTTGTGCTTGTAATCAATCATACTGCAATTCCGCTTATGATGAACCTTTAGTATTAATGAGGAGAAGATGCATTTGCAGTAGCCAAATGCGCCAAAAGTTCATTTGTAAGCTACTTGCAAATGAAATTAATTAACATTACAAGATCATAACCACAAATTGATGAAAACTGCACACAAATTGATTCATAATTGATTCTACATGAAATAGTGATTCACACCTGATGTTAATTGAGAATTAACAGTGCTATGAAACCAAAACGAAATAGAGCATTCACATATGGTAAGGTGAAATCTGAGATGAAAATATGTTAAACATAGTGCTAGGCACATTGTTTACTATCACCAAACCTATGCAATTCCCTACATTTCCTAACCCCCTCATCCTTGCACCCAAGCTTCATGGATGTAGCACTATGTTTCAAAAGAGTTTTGCAAGAAACAGAAAAGAGGAGCGTGAAATGTATTTGAAATTTTGTTTTTGAAAATATTGTTTAGAACAGAATTTTAAAACGTTTGTCACTTCTATTTCGATGGAAGTGCAGGACTACAAAGAAAAGTAGAGTTTTTAAAAGTATGTGTCACTTCTACTTTCTATGGAAATGAAGGATTACAACAAAAAAAAGAGTGTGATAGAGTTGATTGAAAGCACAATTTGAAGTTTCAATTATGAGATAAATTTTTATGAATGTAAGCCTTCTTTAATCTTTGCATCTTTCATCTTCAACCATTGCTTCATATTTCACTTGTTTCATTATCTCATGCTTCATTTTTTCATGCCTCAAATCAAATACATTTGTGATTAATATTGTTTTCGACCTCTTTAAGCCTTTCTTGTCCATTATTTTTTCTTGTTGATAAACATGTATTGACAATATCATGTGTTTTCTCATAATATTCACCTATCTTGTGCTCATAATGTTAGATTTTTAAAAAGATTATATAATAATAATAATAATAAATGCAATGGATAATAGTGGACTTCATAAATTCACATAAGTTTTTTTGTACAAGGACATATCAAAAATTAGCATTTTTATTCTATAATTTTTTGATGAAATTGCATCCAATATCCCATTGATTGTCTTGTCTTGCACCCTCATACAAATTTTGTTACCCAAATCTTTAGAATTTGTTTATTCAATCCTCTAAATGATGTCTTTGTGACTAAATGTGTCCAAAGGATGTTCTTAAACATTGATGGATATATCTTGGATAATGGCATTAATATGACATGCATTCCATATAATCAGTCGTAATGTTCTTTGAACATAAAAGATTTTAGTTCATAATTTGATAGATAGTATTCCCAACAATTAGTTTCCATTTCATGTATCTAGTTAAAAGACCTTGATACACCTCACATCACCTTTTGACCTAAGAACATTTCCCACATTACACATAAAGAACTTCTTTAATGGTAATTTGTAGCAAGTAAGCTTAGTAAATACAAAACTGCAACCCATCAATAACACAATGTGGAATAAAATGTATTGGGTCCAAATAAGAACTATTCCTACCATTAAAAATAAAAAAAGGGAAAATATAAAGGTACATTCAAGTTAATAGGAACCAACAGACATGTAACTAATGTTTGGTTTTCATGTTTTAGTTTTAAAATTATACTAATGTTGTAATGGGTTTATGTAACAATGTTTCAAATGTAGTGTGAAAACATGTGAAATGATTTGAAATGAATATAATAAGAATATTTTATTCAAAATCATTATAACCATTGTTTCTTTGTTGTTTAATGGAATCCTAAATGATTTGAAATTGATATCTTTTTCAAGAGATTGATTAAGCACATCTTTACATACTAATACGGTGCAACATCTTTTTGGGTCATAATAATGTTTTAATCATTTTTTCTAGTTTACAAATGTAATATTTTAAAGATATTTTGAAATTATTTTAAAAATAAATAGTCATTAAGGGTGCATTGTTGGCTCTTATTAATGTGAATGTACTCATAGGGCTTTTAATTATATCCTACAACATTAATGTATCTTTGTTGTTGTCTTTTTGTTGAAAGGTGTAAGTACACCAAATAGGGAAGAACTTTTGTTTTTCTTAATTCTTCATGTTAACAAATTAATTATCTATGTGAGTGCATTATAGTTCAATCATTTCATAGCTTTTTATTTTGATTTTTCAAAGGTTGATTAGTTTTTCTCATATGAATTGTGATGATTTAAACCATATTTTGAAATTGCATAGTTTGTTAGATTTTTTGTTTTTTTTTGCAATTAATGTTTTTCAATCCAAACTTTTTTCCCTTTTTTATTGGGTTTTTAATGTTGGCTTTTTTTTTCTCATCTCACTTGGTTGTGTTGAGAAATAACTAATTACACACCCAAAAAAAATAATTTAATGTTTTATTTTGTTGGTTGTTTTTGGTTGTCTTGGTCCAAGTTGCAGGGTGGTGTGTATTCAAAGTGTGTTTCTTTAGAAAAAATTGCATTTGCATTTTTTTCATAAATGAAGATGTGATTGTTTACAAGCATTGTTTTTATTGATATGAAGCCACATTTGTTTCCAAATATTGTCTTGTTTAATACACAACACACTTGCTTGTAACCAAGGTTGCTTTGAAAAAGACATTGCACACTTGCTTGCAAGTGGCATCTTTTCATATATGGAGTCACACTTGTTTGTTTTTGGTACCAATGTTGTTTTTGGTCACTAAAAAAAAGGTTAAAATGCTATGATAAAAAAAAGGGTGCTAAAAGTAATAATGAAAACAATTGAAATTAAAAAAAGGAAATATAAACATGATTCCATTGAATTTCATGCAATGGTAGTCATTACATGATAATATTGAGAGGTTGGATTGTCATATGAAAATTCATGTCATGTAAATAGATTTTGCCATTTTTCAAATATTTCATGGCAAGGTTGGGGTTTTAGCCACTCCATGGTTGGCATGTGCAAATAACCACCATCCACCAAAACATTTAACATTTTGCACCACCAAAGCACTTAACATTTTGTTTTTGAGTTGTTTAAACTTCATGCTTGTGTAATGTGAAATTTGAACTAGGGCCTTGCATTGTCCACAAATTGATATTGTATTGGTGTGATCATCTGCACACAAGTGACCACTTCCAATCTTCTAAAATGATTTGGATGTGTGAACATTCAAAATTTTGAGAAGAATGTGGACATTTGATATAGCTAAATTTAGGTGGACAACATTTTTCTATGCATTATAGGCTACAACATTGACCCATTTATTATAATATTTTTGCAATGAAACTTGCAAGGACTTTTGCTATATTTACACTTTAGGTGTCTTCCAATATGCATTACTTGTTATTTTGATGCAAAAGCCATTGCCAAGTGCCTCTTGTTGTGAACTTGGTATGGTTGGAAAACCCTTGATGAGGAGGGGTGCACTGAGGTGATTTCATATTGTTTAAAGAGTATTGTAATTAGCAAATCTCACTTATGATCATTGAAACCATGGAGCAAAATATCCCATTTAAGCTATTTGCACCCTTAGATATATATATGTTAGAACGACTTACAACATAATTTTTGCATGAGGTCCAAGTTTACACCTAATCAATAAAAAAAATCCTTCCATTGTGATGTTGTTGCTCACTTGCAAAATGAAATGTGCTGACAAATGTAATTTGTAAACCAAATTTAGAGATAGCAACCATGCCAAGAGATTTTGGAGTTGATATTTGTACTTGCCATCAAGAGCTATCACTTTTTGTAAGCATTCAATTTTCCTTGTATAAATCTACAAACCTTTTGAAAGACTTTCAACCCCTGCTCCCCAAACATTCCACTTAAATGTTACATCAATCTCCATGACCTCTAGAACATCAAGGTCATCTAAGAAGGTGGAATGTTCTTGAACAAAGATATTAAGCCACTATGTTACACCGTGAAGATTTCTATGAATACTAATGCATATGATGTATGACTTCAAAATATATGTTTGCCATCTAATTATAGGTAAACCCAATATGACTTCAATGAACTCATTATAGTCAAAATGATCTAAAAAATTCACTACTTTGGTCATTCATGCGTGAAGAAAAAAAATTCAAGTTCACCAAAAATGCTCTCACATTTCCATACAATGAGCCACCCACCAAAAAATTTAAAAGTCTAAAAAAAATGTTATTTTGTACAATGGGGAGCAACAGGCATGTGTGACATATTTAAAATGTACTAGTGGGAACCCGTGACCTTTGGTCACTGCGAAGTCCCCCAGTTTATTTATTTATTTTCCTGAGCAAGACGGTTCTGGCAGACGTGCGGGCCCTCCCAAGGGGCCTCCTCTTCCTCTTCGTCATTGGTTTAATGAGGGTTGTTGTGTTGAAGGGGGGGAGACAGGTGAAGAGGTCCATCACCTGCATCATCAATTGACGCCAAATTTGCAGTAGAGACAGAATCACAGAGAGAGAAACGCTGTCCTCAAAATCACTTTGAGCCATTTTTTTTTCCCAAAAAAATCCTTTGTATGAGTCACACTGGTTTTTCTTTCAATGCCAAGACGTGAAATTTCACCCAAAAATGGAGCACAGATTGTGATTTTTTTTTCCCCCTTCAGATTTTATCCAATGTTGTCTCTTCATGCTTCCCCTTGCTTCCTAAACAAAAAAACAGAGAAAGAAAGAGAGCAAGGGAAGTTGATTTGTCTAGACTCAAGCTTCTACTTAAAGCCAGCCATCTTACCTCCAACTATGATCAATTTATGCTTCCTTCAAGACAACAATGTAGGTCATTTTTCAAGCCTGCTACTAACATTAACATAGCTCTCTTCCTTCATTCATAACTCCTGCTCAAGATCCTTCACCCTCCCTAGACTCCTGACTCCTGCCCAAGCCTCTCCACCCTCCATCCCAGGCCTACCAGTATTGTTGGTTGTGATGCTACCTTTGATCGGAGTGATGTTGCCTTCAAGAAAATCCTTAGTACCCTATTCCCTGGAGCTCATCACAAAACCCCATGAGCTGCTTCTACTACACATTGGTCCACCATGCATATCTTTGAAAGATTAGTAAACCCATTGTACCTTGCTCACCCATTCACTTGCACAGCCAATTGTCTTCAAACCTCCATTACTATTACTACATTCTTCTAGGTCTACAATTGCTCTTTCTCAAGTTATTTTTCCAATGCCTATTTCCATTGATAAGTTGGAGTTTGAAAAAACAAAACAACTGCATTGTTCTTTCCAGTTTCCTTGACAAAGTAAACTGAATGTGCAATCAAATCCCAGATCAAAAACTCTATGTTCCATTCTTTTTCCATGCACATTTTCTCCTTTTGAGAGAAATTTCCACATACAATGCTGA
>Ga0116227_10005440_pt1 | contig 26815 bp, 21 predicted proteins | sample S1TSphgellanicum_FD_89693 | JGI IMG/M metagenome (GOLD analysis project Ga0116227, IMG submission 89693) | Host-associated microbial communities from peat moss isolated from Minnesota, USA - S1T2_Fb - Sphagnum magellanicum MG | ecosystem: Host-associated > Plants > Peat moss > Unclassified...
CCTTCCCTCTGACCTTGCCCCCTTCCCTCCCCTCCCCTCCCCTCCGCTCCCCTCCCCTTCACACCCTTTCTTGGAGAATTTGGAATGTAGTGTGTTGGCATGTATCAAAACAGAGATCTCTGGGTGGTCTCATACTTGGTGAAACCAATATTTTAAAAACCAATATTTATAATAATAATAATAATTATTATTATTATTGTTAAATTACTAAATTAAAATTAAAAATTTGTGAAGAAAAGTTAGAGTGTTATGCTCCTCCTTTCATAGTTTGACTAACTCCATATTAAACCATATTATGGTCTTGGTGGCCATATTAAACCCAAAGAAATGTTAGAATTGGACTCACAGACCCTGATTTAGTCTAAACATGGGATATCTATAATATTTTAAAGCAATTTAAATGAATTTTGAGGTTTTTAATCATGGTATTAGTGTGAGTGTTGGTAATTAACCCCAGATCTCTTCCCTTCTTTCATCTTGTGAATGAAAAATGCTTAATTATTGTTAAATAGGGTGTTTAAAACAACTTTCCATCAAATTATTGGTGTATAATTACATAAAAACATAATTATGAATCAATTGTATATTCATGATTTATATAATTTTTTTATATATTTAAAACCCCAAACAACTATATGTGATTTAAAAAAAAAATCAAAGTGCATGAAATATTATATGTACTTTCAGTTTTGGGGTAAATTATGTACATCCTACAATGGAAACATCATGTAATTTATACTAGTCAACATTGTTTTGATTTCAATGGACAAAATGATCAATTGATTCTCTTCGACTTGATATGGTGAAAACCTTGGCTCTAACAAACAATCATTAATAATGCTGATACAAGGAAGCATGATTGAAAAACTTGCACTGCAACAAAGTTGAAATCTCATATGCAATTGCCATATTGATAGACATCCCCAACTCAATAGTTATTTTCATGATTTCTTCTTGCATACCAACACATCCAATGTATCACCAAACACAATATTTGCTCCAAGATTAACCAATTTCACAAATTTTTTTATCAAATGTTTCATATGCTTTTGCAAAAAAATAAATAAATCTAAAACCTAAAAAATTCTAGGAAGTTTTTTTGTCATAAGCCCATATTAAGATTCAATATAGATCAACAAATTGTCAATCCACAATAAAAAAAAAGCTTCTTGAAAACCTTTGAAACAACTAGATCACTTCAATGAAATACAACCAAATAGTTTTTACTTAAATTATACTCTTGCACAATTAGAATTGAAACATGATTGGGCATGCAACTTTGTTCTAGTGATATTTGCCAACAATTCAAGTGAACAATTTTGCATGTGGTTTTTTGAATTCCAAGTTCTCATAATACATATAACCAATACAAAATCCATATGGAAATCTATTACAAAGAAGGAAGTTAGCATGTTTATATAAACATAACTCTATCGACTCAAAGAACCACAATATGCCCTTGATATTGAAATTCAAACTTTCCAATTTTGGGGCTATTATACACTCCAAAGTTTTCACAAGTTGTGATGAAAAAAAGTGGATGCCATCCTCATTAACAATTTTTATCTTTGGATATATGTACCTGCAAGATTTTACAACATGGTTACAAGCATACCCTCAAAAGAAAAACATTCTCCCATTGTTCATATATGGTTAAACATATCCCCTAAACCTTAAACCATATGTGTTTGCCAATTGGAGTTTATACATCTTAGGTTGTGATTCTCGTTCCCATTAACATCATTACATTCTATTGTCAAACCTATATACTACATAAGCAAACAACATGATTACAAGCATACCTTCCAAGAAACATATGTTCTCCCCAAAGCTTGTTCATATGTGGTTAAATATATCCCTTAAACCCTAAACCATTTGCATTCACCAATCAAAGTTTATACATCTTACATCATGATTTTTTTGTTTCCTCAATTAATAGGTCAAATGATTCCATGCTTTCATTCAATTGATTGATTTGGTTCAAATGATGAAAGTAAAGGTGTTGAATGTGCAAGGTGACAATAAGGTGTAAGAAAATAATGCAAATGAAAATGTTACCTCGTGAATGGCATAGATTAAACAAGGTAAAATATGACCAGGAAAATGATAGAAATTCAATAAAGTACAATGCAAATGGCTAATGAGTTGGATAGGATGAAGACATTTCATAAGTTTAAGGATTAAATTACTTTTGGAAGGAAAAGACTTAAAATATAGTTATAAAAATTGATGATTTTTGGGAGATTTTTTTTACACATAGAGAAACTTAGATGGTTGCTGAAGAATAGAATAAAGACAAGGAATAGTTTAAAGTTCTATTGGGTTTTGAATCACAATTTTTTTTCTTTCCATTTCTAGATTCCTACATTTAATACTACAAATGTTTGATATATTCAGTTTTTAGTAAAAAAATGTTATAATATTGATGAGGAAACAATGAGACTACTTTGAATTTTTGTGCTTTTCTAACTAATTTATGAATCTTCATCACAAATTTTGATTATTAAGGATAATAGAAAATCTAGGAAATAAGGAAGCAATATTTGTAACTCTAAAAATGTGTCTATAGAGGAATTAGAATGAATAAAACCACAAATTACGAATGTTGTAAATACTTTTGAAAATATAATTTGTATTGTTTTGTTCGTAGGCAGAGAACAATTTTGGATAGAATTTGCGCCTATTAGAAAACATTGCATGTTGTCCTTTCCCTTTAATGTCCCCTTCACATATGCGGCATTTCAAAGTTGACAAAGACCTTGTGGAAAGGTTGGGATTGTGAATATAATGGGCTTTCATGCACTTTAGCTTTGAAGTCAAGGAAGCCCCAAGTTTTATGTGTTAACGAGGTTTAAAAGGTCTTGAACATACAAGCCTTCACCATGTTTAGTCCACCTTTACATACATTCAAAATTTTGGAAATAATGTGTTGAAACATATGATGCCCTATAATTATTGTTTTCATTAGGGGAAAAATGACTTACAATAGAAAAATGATTTTGATTAAAGGAAACCTTCATGTAAAAAACATTGTGATGTGAACATTGACATGTTAACATTATTGGAAAAAGATGAAAACATTTATTGTATTTGATTATGGATAAAACAACCCACAAGGAAGGAATTCCTTGTCTTTGGTCATCCTTTTTGAATCAATCGGCAATTGAGAGACACATGTTATGTTACAAAATTTGATTGCATTAAAAAAATAGTCCCAAATTTGATGACTATAACTATAAATGACTCCACAAATGCCTTTTGACTTTTATTTAAAACTATTTTAACATAGAACACATAACACATGAAACACACAATACATTATTTATGCATTTGTGCACTTGCAATTTCAACATTACAATCTTGTCATTGTCAAACACCTTAAGCATGTTAACTTTGTAGGAATTTTTTAAATGATCCAAAGAATATGCATAAAGTTTTTAAGAAGAATTAAAAGAAAAATCAAAGGTTTAATTAACAAAGGATTTTAGAAAAATGTTTCATAGAAGTTTGTTAAAAATGTGATTGGTGGAATTTTTTTAAAAAACATGGTGAGTGGAAAATTTTAGAAGACATGGTCAGTGGAAGCTTATAGAAGGTTTAATGCACAAAATGTTCTAAAAGGGTGATGAACTTCTAGAAAGTTCCATTGAATAATATAAGTAAAGGTCTTGAAGGCACCACCTTTTCAATCTTATCAATGTAAGTTATGACCTTTATACTCCTAGTCCATCTCATAATTAATTTACATCATGTTTTGTTCAAATAGTGAAAATAGTTAATTTTTGTTCATTGCCAAGTTCCTTATTTGTTAATTCTTTTTTCCAAGCTATATCATTGTTTTGTCCTTGACAATCATATGTTGTCAACACGCAATGAAAAATGAGAAATGATTAAGGTAACTTGTTTTATAATATTATAATCATTTTTTTTTGTTTTGAAATAAAATACTCAAAATGTATATGCCAAAAAACCATTAGGACCCATGACATTATATTACTTTTGTTGAAAAGGTGATGCTTCTCAAGTTGTGCCCTTGACAACAATTCAAGTGCCCGAACATTAATGTTTCATCATGGAGCCTTAAGATCGAATCATGCAAGTTTGTTCCATGTTTTTGGATGGGAAGAAACACTTGAATTTTTTCAAACAACTTGTCCACTATCTAAAGGTCAAAAATATGAAATTCATGCTTTAATGCCTTCATCATTAGCTTCTTAAGTTGTTTGTTATTATAAATGTTGACTGCTTTTACAAAATTTTCAATGTAATTCCTTCACACAAAATTCGGTTGATGTATTCCATATGGTCCACCAAAGGTTGTGGATTGATTTGTCAAAATGCAAAGCAATTGACAATCCACAAAAGATTATAAGTCTATAACAATAATTCAATACATAAGTTCAATTAAAGCAAAATTCAAAGTTTGTCCACTACGTTGGGTACCTTTGGTATTCCATAGCAATGGCCAATGAGAGGCATTAGCCTATGGAAAATGCTTGGACAAGCTACATAAATTTTATTTTAGCCTTTGTTAGAAAAATGGCTATTATGTGGCTTCCTAATCACACATCCTATTGTCTAAAAACTTGCCCATGGCCACTTGAAGGCATTGAATTCACACATTTTTTACTTGTCACATGGGAGATTCTTTGCCATTGTTCCACATATATGTGCCAAAATTTGCTAGTTTCACTATCCAAAACAATGTCCATTGTAATTCAATTGTACACATTGCCACTTAAACAAGGGATGGATTTCTTTGTCTAGACCCAATGAAAAAGATTCATTCTAACAATATATTATAGCATGAAAAACCATGCAACTATCGTGAGTGTCTTACCAATGTTATACGTTATATGGACATTGTCATTCCATACACAAGATAAGTTTTTAGAAATAGTTATCATAGAAAAACGAGTTAAAGGTTGAAGTTACATTGGTGAACAAGATAAACAATTCACACAAAGTTCTTGACATTGGAGAAACATTTTAGACTCCTCACAAGTTGTAAAATTTAAACCTTTTCCATGATGATGACAAGGCCTTTGCAAATTATTATTAGTCCCTTTGAGTTTATTGGCATCCTTCACATTAAGTTTTGGTTTATGTACTTTGATGCCTCTCATGCAAGACCTTCAATTATCATTCATTCATAGTAGAGACACTCAAAAGATTCCATATAGATGGAACCAATTGGAAACCACATTCATTTTGTTCACAAAAACCCACAAAGATGGCTCCAATGTTGATGTGACTTTTGGTTTTGTCCCACCTTTTTCCAATGTAAAAAACTTGCAACAAATTTTTCATGTGTTCATTTATTAAATTCTTAAAGAAACAAGCACACCATGAAATATAAAAAATACAACTTGTATATATGTTTATATGGTTATTACAAAAAAATAGCTTGCATAGGTCACTATATGTGTGCTTGATTACCTCGTGCTAGGCTTGCATGGGTCCAAGTTAGGTGTGCGAAATAAAAAATGCCATTCTTGAAACAAGAAACCTCATGCTAGGTGCTTTGAAATCATGGGGCATGGCGTAAATAATAAATCTACATCGTGATGGTGGAGTCTTGAATGTATTAATAAAATAATTTTATAATATTCTTTGAAGCAAGGGGTGAATGAGAATATGGCCATTTTGGTATTTCATAGTAGTCTTCTTCTTTTTCCATTTGGGATCCTTCTACTTGCATGTTCTTTCTATCCACCTTGTAAAATTTTATTTTCCACCATTTTATTTTCCCTAACATGTTATATGGATAAACTTGCTCCTTATTTGATCACATAATTTTAATTGTGATCTAATTTTCATAGTTGAATGTAGATCAACATTCAAAAGCAATGCATTGATCTTCTATTAATTTTTCTATTAGTTTTTCTTGTTATATGAAACTTGTAATGTTTTTTCTAGGAAATGTTTTATCACAATTTTCATTAAAATATGGGGAAGTTTGGGGATTTCCCCCCGCCGCCCAACCCCCCTTTTGGTGATGTTGATCACCCGGTGATCATCCATAAGAACATTTAGCCAAATTTGGCAAAATTTTAGATATATGTGCATGTATACTTTGGATAGGGCTTGAATGGAATTTGTCACTTTGTAAGTAGTAGGGGCATGGGTGAGATATGTGTATGAAATTATTAATAGGTTGTAGGTGTTGTTGCAAACATTTAGATTTGAGTCTATTGTCAACCATGTCACTCCTTTGGGGGTTCTCCCAAAAATTGAAGATTTGTGAAACTTGGAAATCTAAATTAGGCAAATAATTATGAATTATGTAAAGAGGTTGTGATATTTATATCACTTTAGCAAGCTTAGTTGGAGTTTTTTATAATACATTTTTGAGATGTTAGTGAATACAATTATGGTAACCCATTACATTGTTTTATGCTTTTGAATTTGCAAGGGTAGGAAAATATAATGCCAATAACACATGCCAATTTAAAGTTTGGAAGAGGTATTGTGTAGTGTTGAGGGGGGGGGGGGGGGGGGTGTTGGGGTGTATATCGATTTTAGTCCATAAGTTGAATATGGGTAAATACAAAAAATCTAAAAATACATCAATTAGGTACAACCATATACACATTTCTTTTAAAGATTCCAAAATGCTAAGGGTGAATGTACAAAGGTTTTGCATAATTATCAACATAGATAAGGGTAAACGTAAATGATGAATATTTACCTTATTTGCAATGTAAGGTAAGGAGCAAATATTTCAAAGTGAAGAAACACATATTTGGTCTTTATGTGTGCAAACACGAACACGGGTAATTTCATCTTATCAAAAAAAAAAAAAAACTATAATCAAATCAATAAATAATGTCAATATATATTTTTATAATGACAAATGGTATAGGATCTATAAAAGGAGTTCCAAGAGGATATGATAAGATTGTTTTTGAAGTAATTAATGTAATGAGTAAAAATAAAATGCCAAAAAATAGATATTTAATATATTCAATAGTTAGTCACCATAGTGTGAATAAATTCATCATAACCCCATGACTGTACACATACAAAAATGCATACCATGTATGTTATACGTCTTTAACATACACCCTCTTCAAAACCATTACCCTCAACTGGGTAAAGGTAAACCTTAACTATGTACTATCCGAGTAAAACAAAAGATAGGGTAAGTCTAAAATGTAGGGTATATATTTATCATGTTATGTACATATGGGTATATACCAGGGTAATACATTTACCCACCAAATAGTGGTATTGTAATTTGTGTTTTTTTGGACAAGGATGTCCAAGTTTCTAACTTCCAACATGATTTTTTGGTCTAAGAGGGTAGCTATCTAGGCACGTACAAGTTAGTGACAATGTTTAAATAAGCAACAATATTCATGCACCTTTTTTTTAAGAATTTAGGGTTGGACTTAGGAGGGCTTTTTTTTGTGGGCAAGTGGGTATGATATGTATGCATGATGCTACAATTAACTTACAAAAGTATTATGGCAAAGGATTGGGCCTAGTAGGAATTAGGACCTAATTGCAAAACATCCAACTACTACTAACAATAGATTGAAATGGATGTACATGCATAAATGAGTCATTAATGTGAACAAGTTCCCATTAAGAAACTATGGGTCCCAATTCCTTTCTTCAGTACCATACTCCCAACAACACCTTTCAGGAGTGGGTGTAGTGAATGTTGGCAACTTTATTAGTACTACTAACAATAGATTCCAAATTTAAACATATTTAAGATCGTGGTCATGAGTAGGCATTAATATACACACATATGACATAAAGGTACAAGGCAAGGCAAAGGACGTTGAGATATATGGGCCATTTATGATTTGATTGATTATTTAGGTCTATACACACAATATGTGTACTACTAAGAGCATCTCCAGCGGTGCTCAGTATGTGACCCTGCGAAAATATTTTTCACATCCAAGTTTAGTTATGTACTCCTTTGCAACCCCACCCATAAAACTGAAACTGGGACAGTAAATAGGCGGGGGACTACTAATAGCAAACCACCTGGACGAATCATTATTATGATGAGCCAATCAGAAACACTTAGCAGCAATTAGATCATAGTTACCACACTCTCTCTTTTGTGCTGTTGCGCCTTTTACCAGCCACTGCAATGTGCACTCTTATGCAGCATAGCCAAAACCAATTTCCTGAGCCAAACAGGCATACTTTGGAATTTCTTCATCTAATTTTACTGTGCATACTGAGCACCGCTGGAGATGCTCGTATTTAGACCTAAATATGTGTACTAATGCTATGGAGGTGGGATTTGTTACTTGGTTAGCAAAAATGGAAGTTTATTAATGGAAAGTTTGTTTAATGGTGCGGGATTACGAGATTTAATGGTGAGGTGTGGCACATTCCAGCAGGGAAAAAAATGGTCATCAAGCTGGAAATGGGCTAGTACGACTCACCATTCCGGGGTACATCATGCCCCTTGTAAGGATACGGCTTAGGGGGCCACATTCTACCTTTGATGCAAATTGAAGGTACCCTTCCTTCTGCCATTCAAATTTTACAAAACCTTTTTTTTTTTTTTTTTTTTAAAAACATTTGGGCATGCCATGGGGCCGGTAGTACTGTCATATTATGTACTTTGTTCGACATTGCAATTTTTGCAGTTTAACCCAAGATCAACCCGGTTACAAATAATGTGGCTAGTGGATTCTGCCATATTCTGCCATTAGTAGTTCCACGAATGTGGATGAACCTCTTTTCTGGTACATAACATGTCAATAGGTAAGGTTGTAAACTAACATATGTCAATCATTATTCATCCAAACTCAGTTCTGGGTCCAAACTGTCGGTTCTGGTTAGTAAGAATTGGATCCAAACCATGTCCGATTTTTAGAACTGGAACCCAAATCCGGAACCAGATTTTAAATATAAAAAATTAAAAATTGGACCCAAAACTGAGTTCCCAGTTTTATTTATTTGTGCAACAAGAACCAATATTCATGATACACTATTATTTTCAAAAAAAAAAAAAGTGACCAGAATTTGGGGGTAGAGAGGGTAGGACAGATTTTCAGAACTGGAACTGGAACCGGAATTTTTTTTTAAAAAAACATCCTTCCATATTTTTGGCTACCTAGTTTAACGATGTATATATAAATACGGGGATTTTAATAAATTTTCGAAATATGGCTATTGAAAATCGCAAAAAGAACATGCTTTTAGCATATTTCATTTTGAATATTTCATTTTTGGCTATAAATAGCCAGCAAAAGAAGGGCTACTAGAAAGCTCCTTTTTCTTTCCTTCCTTCTTTCTTTCTTTCTTTCTTTCTTTCTTTGTAGTAGGTAGGTAGGTAGGTAGTGCCCTTGGTCTGTGTGAAACAAGACGCGTGTTGAAGCTTCCGAGGACGGTAGGTGTCTTTGCAACGAGGGATTTCAAGCTTTAAAGTCCCTTCTGCTCGCCTGCAAACTCTCTCTCTCCCGCGCTCCCTCCTTCCCTCCCTCCTTCCTTGCTTGCTTGTCCTCTGCAAATGGTTTTTGAGAAAATTTGGCGACTTCTGTGAGTCATCCACTTTCGTTGTCCCCTGTAGTATCACACTCTCCTATCTTTTCCCGCATTTTAGAGAGCAGAATAGTCTGTTTTTTTTCCTTCTTCGGGGGGTGTAAACAAATTACCTTCTGAGCTTCGTCTTCACGGGTTTCGTGTCTCGGGGAGTGTGGCTGGCGGATTTTTGAAGATGATGAGGAATAAGGGATTTGGGTACTGGAGCTCCAGGCGAGGAGAACGAAATCAGGGGCCAGCGGGACCGTCGCCAGTGGTGCCACTCTTCTTCTTAACTGTAGCCTCGGCTATGGTAGTGGCGCGTATGGTAATGCGGTACCAGGGTTGGTCACTATTCGGCACTTTCATGAAACGTCAGAACAATGTCACGACTCTTTTTCTGTTGCCCCTGCTGTTAGTCCTCGCGGTTGCTCTCATTCCGTCTTTTCAGAAGTGGAGAAACGGTACCCGGGGCGATACTGGAGCCAGATCATCTGCTATCAGCAGCAGTTCGAACGCCAACAGCAGCAGCAGCAGTTTCCTTGACTGGAATTACTCCACAAACGCAACCAACTCGACTGCTGGAAACTCCAACGGGCACCACCAAGACGACGGCACTGGCATAGGTCTCTTCATCTTCCTCATATTTGTACTCCTTCTCTTTCCTTGGAGATAAATGTGTGTGCGCGCGCGCGTCTGCGTGTGTTTCTTTTGGTTGCAAACTATGAGAAATTTGCAATGAGAATTAGCTCTGGAGAGACCTTGACATCGAGACCGAGAGCTTGAGCGTCGGAGCTTCAAAGCTTTGTCTCTCGCTTGGAAGCAGATGCAAAAACGGATGAAATTTTTTCCAACAGATTTTCCTCGAAAAACCATCTATGGGCTTTGGGGAAGGGTGGTAGGTACTAGGCACATGAACCAGTCAAGTGTATGTAAATATTAACGGCAAAAATGAATGCTGATTTTGTACAGGCAGCTCACAAGGAAGTACCTACTAAGTAGTACCTATCTAGTCTTTTTGTTTTCAACTTTCATTCCTTAACAGGAAAACAGAAATTTTCTCAACAATTTTTCGTATTTCGAGAAATGTTTCTTTTTTACTATTATTTTTGAAAGTTTTGTTTGTAGATTTTCTCTGAGTCTTCACCATTGATTTTTTTTTCCTGAAAAATTGTTTCTCGACCAAAGAATTAGTGAAATTTTGGAGGAATTCTTTTTTGTAGTGTAAATTCGATTGACTAATTTTGCTTCTTATTGGAAAATTCCCCTTTGATAAACCACGAAATTGTTTTTAAAAAAAAGTCCAGGTCTTGACATTCTTGTTAGTTAGTATTTATCCAGATGTATGTTTAGGTGTGAATTTTTGGGGAAGTATGGGAAGTTTTAACAGTGAATAATTGGTCTATTTAGGAGGAAAGAGTGGCAATGTAGCTTTGGAAAAAAACAGTTTGTTGTAAACCCTAACCCTAATTGAGGTGTGGTGGTTATCTATCTCGGTTGGAGATGCATGTTAAAGCCCTCAAGTTTTAAGCAGCACTACAGAATGGAAATAGCTTGGGAAAGTTGTTGGCATTTGGTACCCATGTTGGGTGGGTATTTGATTATATGAAGATCAGTATGTTCCAGTTATCAGTGCTTTAGTTGTGTGACTGACAGGCCCTTCACAGTACCAGTTCATACAAAAGAAATGCTAGGGTATGAGGTTGGGGTTGGGTTTATCAACCTTGTGACAATGGGTATATATATATATATATGCTCAGGTCTTCAACAAATACCAAGTTCTAATAACATGCCATCAAAGTGGTTTGTTAGCTGTTAAAAAGCCATTTCAGTCACCTCTTCTTGGGGGTTTTCAACATCCAGGGAACTGGGGATGTATATTTAAAAGTCAAGGGTATGAAATTTGGGTTAGTTTTTTCATTCAGCCAAATCTCGTTGCACGTTTCACCCAGAACTCAGAGTTCAAATCCTGAGTTTAGAGTAATTTATGGATTGATATTTATATGTGGGTTCTTATGGTGAAGATTGTGTGCAAGCTTTTGTGAGCCAAGAAAATTGGGTTATAGTTGGGACATTTGGAGAAGCTTGTGGGCAAGCTTTTGTGAGCCAAGAAAATTGAGTTATAGTTGGGACATCGGTGAAGTTTGTGTGCAAGCTTTTGTGAGCCAAGAAAATTGAGTTATAGTTGGGACATTGGTGAAGCTTGTGTGCAAGCTTTTGTGAGCCAAGAAAATTGAGTCGTAGTTGGGACATTGGCCTTATCAGTTCCTTGAGAAAGTATGTTTAATATGAAGTTATGCCCTAGGCTAGTTTTGGGCATGGGTATCTTTAGTATATTGATATCCCTCATCTTAGAACTGACAACTGTTGTGGTATGATACTAGGCCAATGACTAGTAACTTAGCTTTGGCCTTTGGAATCCACACAGCTCTTTTAGTAATTCATTATTCTAAAATTAGTTTAAAGCACTGGTTTTTTGGTATGCTCGGCTTCAAGAGCTATAATTGCTGGGGAGGGAATCCAACACCAATTTTGTGGATCATTGTTCAAATGGCACCAAACCCCCACTGGCTGTAATTTGGGCGGGTACTGTTAGCCGAGACATATATCCGGCATCACAAGCCACAGGCACAATCCTTGCGCTAGGTTCATACCCGCCTGACACTCGTTTCGGAAGCCCAGACGAAGGCAGTTCTTTAATTTGATATTTAAAAAAATTCAGACGGTTATCTCAAAAATTAAATACCCGTCTAGGAAATGCCTCTGGTTTAGGCATTTTGCCAAGTTCATATTGGAGCCTGTTTTTCTTCTCTTTGCCAAATTGTGAAGTCCACATGGCTCATTTTTCTGTTTGCCTATTTTGCCAATTTGAGCTTAGTATTTTGCCAAGTCCACTTTGTCAAATAATGGGGTGCAAATTGCCCAATTGTGAAGTCTGCATTCCCCAATCGCCAATTTCCACATAGCCAAGGCAACTTTGCCAAATTTGCCAAAGCCCACTCCATCCTGTGGCCTGCCCAAATGAGCTTCAAGCGGCTCACAAACCATCCTAATGGAATGTAACTGTGTCCTCGAAAATTCATGAAATTTTAGGATGGAATAGTGTTCATCCAAGATATATCATTTATATTCTTGTTTCATCCACAATATTTATCTACAATATTTTTGGCACAAAGTTATCCAGACTGTGAATGAATATCCATGTCATATCATGCATACATTATTAATGGATGAAGTTATGTTGATGAATGTGAAAAACGAATCATGGATGAACTAGGTGGCTTGAAGCTCATTCCAGCAGTCCACAAGGTGAAGTGGACTTGACAATTTGGCAATGTTGCCATATGGTGCATTCACACTTGGTGTTAAATCAATGTTAAATGTAAGTCTAGGTGGCATCCTAGGTGGCAGCCAATGTTAAATGGGCGATAGCTTAATGTTAAAGTGAATGTAAGTTTAACATAAAATCTTCATGATAAGTAAGTTAAAGTCTTAAATGACTAGTATGGTGATAAGAGACTCAACAACACTAGAGTCCCTAACACCAAGTGTGAATGCACCTTTAGTAAGGTAGTGTTGGCAGCTTGGGAATGCAGACATGGCAACATGGACTTGACAATTGGGTGAAGTGGACTTGACAATTCGGCAATGTTGCCTTTGTAAGGTAGAGTTGGCGACTTGGAATGCAGACATGTCAACATGGACTTGACAATTGGGCAATGTGGACTTGGGAAACGGAAAAACTGAACTTGGCAAAATACCAGAGTGAATGGTATACCATACCCACCCAACCAGTGTTTATTTTTCAAATTTGTGACTTGTGAGGTAAGTGGCAATCAGCCAAAAGAGGGTTTAGCCAAATTTGGCTATGGTCAGAGAGCATAATAGAAAATTTTAAGAATCCTGCTACATGTTGGCCACATACTAGAACCTATTATCTACCTTTGATGACACGGGCCCATTTTTGACCAAATAAAACCCTTTGTACCATTTGCGACCCCTTTTTTTTCTTGTCACCAGGATGTGAAATTTAGCTAAAGCAAAATTCACTGGGCTCAACACTGTTGGAAGCTTGCTGAACTTTGTTGGCCTTGCATACTACCAAGGCAAGGATATTGTGTATAGATTCATTATAGAGTATAGTAGCTTAAGGGTTTTTGGCCTCTAGGTAATAAAAACAGGTCTATTTTTGTATGAGGATTTTTAAAAAGATGATATTTTTGCTTGTGTTGAAACTTGAGATTAGTTACAAAGTTATAATATCTTGAAAGATTTTGGTTTCTTTCAGAGGATATTTTGAAGATTTGGTATATTTTTTCATGGTGAAATATTTGAGTTTCCATAATTCTTCTTTTGCCTTAAGATACTTTTCAATGTAAATGGCAAAGCCACAATGTGACACAGGCCTTGTTGGTAAAGGCTGCACAGCACATGGAAGTACAAAAGACACAAAAACCCTAAACCATCAATCACACTTGGTGTTAAATGCAAGTTAAACTTCACATTATGAAGTTCAATGTTGGTACCCATTCACATAACAATGTTACATAACACCAAAACTTAGGTGTCATCTGGTTTGTCATTAAGTGTTATCTTGATATTAAGATAATGGTCAGCTGGTGGTAAGTTACAATTAAATCTTCAGGAATGTTAGATTTTGGATTCAATAGCTAGTGTTCTGTAGCACCCTTTGGAAGGGTCCTTTTGCTCATTGTTTGGTACCCCCAATGTTCCCTATGAAAATTTCTTGATTACATGTTCGTAATTGTAAAGGAATTAAGGAATTTAATTCCTTAACCTTAAGCTTTTTTTAAAGCTTGATTAAACCTAGACTATGAAATATAGGTTGAGGTTATGATGTCCTTGAGGTGATGTAAAAAGTGGATCCTTACTCCAAAATTTTAATAAATTTTGAGAAATTGAGTCTTCCATAGACCAATCACATGTTCATACATGTCCTACGGAAAAAAAAAGATTTTATGAATGAATTAATTATGACAAAAGTCAAGATTTATTTTATTTTATTTGATAAATAAATGATGTTAAAAGAAATTACTTTTGGATGGCATATTTCCTTGCCCTTAAAGTAAGGGTTAAGAAGCAAATTGGAGTATGTGCTAATTTTGTCTCTGAATGATTGATGGATTAAGGACCTTGAATAAACATCCCTTACTTTTAAACCCAAGTTGGATTGGGTAATATCCAATGTTGGCAAGTTTTTGGATTTCATCGATTTCAAGTCAAATTATAAAGTCCAATTTTAGGGTTTTTGGATTAAAGGTTTTAAGTTTCTTGGAACCTAAATAAAGAATTGACTTATTTTCAAAATGAAATTAAAACTTGAACTAAAGGTGCTACCTTGTTTGTAAAAGGTTTAAGTTTTTAAAGTACATAAACATAATTTTATTTAAAATATATATAAACTTGGCCTTACATTTTAAACAAGTTATTGCATTTGATTAGTTGGACATAATAAATATAACATAATCTTTATTTTGGAATGTGTGTATTAGTTGAACAAACTAATTACACTTTTTTTTGGATTTAGTTATGTGTAGTGGAGATGGAACTAGACCTTGTTTTAAACCAAATTAATCATAGTTTTTTGGTGAAAATGATCAAAATCAAAGATTTAAGAAATCCAAGGAAGTAGTTTGAAGATCAAAATTGAACCGGATGTTCCATAAAAAAATAGAACTAAGATTGAAGGTTCTTTTTGAAATCAAAAACTTGATAACACCGATAATAAATCACCTTAATTTGATTGAACCTATAAGAATTTCTTGATTAACACATGATTCCATGTGTGAATCATGATTGCTAAAAGCATGTAACTTTTAACTTTTCAAGGTAGGAAATCCTAACACTATGACATTGTGTAAATGCATCCTCAATGTTGGTTAAGACTAATATAGGGTGATGACTTTGTAGATGTCGTGTGGCATTTTGTTAATGATTAGTTAGGTGTTAGGACTATTACTAATAGAGTTCCTAACACTAAGTGTGAAACCACCTTTAGAAAGGTTTTTAAGTCTTATTGCCCATCCCATAGACATTTTTCAAGTTTATTTTGCTTTGTGAACAAACTTTCTTTAAACTTTGAAATATCTAAACTTGATTTAACATAGGATTGGGTTTAATACCATTCAAGTTGCCCTCTTCAAATGCCACCTCCCATTCCCATTGTTGATTTGTTGAAAGTAGTTGGTTGTTGAGTTTAGATCTACTTTATCATTTCGTAATATTTAAAATTAAATTTTTGGCCATTTAATGTGGACTTAGGTAAGTGAGCGATAGGAATAATTCTTTTGATTTCCTTTTTATTAGATGTTTGGATTAATGAAAATTAGAAAATCAAGGATGTCTTTCACCTTTTTTACAAGGAAGAAGGAAGAAACCATTTTCCCATAAAATCCAAGTCATCATAGTCATTCATAATATTTTCTCAAGTTTGCGAATTCTCATTCCATAATCATTCTAATCATGTTCCTAATTACACCCTTTTAATAACCATGTTCAAATTTGGTTTGCAAGAGGAGGTTGGTTGGTTTTGAACTTGTTATAAGACAAAAGATAAAAAACCCAACGCAAAAGGGCACATTAGTTTTCTTTTCCAAAATTTTAATGAAGTTGAAATGGTGATCAAACATAGGATGATTTATTCAAATTTGACAATAATTGAGAGATGAAAATAAAATAAAATAAAACATCTTTCTACATTGTTGACTATTTAGTGGAACTCATTTTTTAAAAATTGACCCTTGAAATGGAGTTGTCCTCAAGTATAGACCCTTTAGCTTTTAAATTATCCTTCATGTTCTTATTTGGCATACAATTGATGTGTGGATCATCAAACATGGTTTTTAACAATTATGATGATTTTTTTCCAAGTTTTCCACTTGCAAGAGACATTGCTACAAAGTTGTCAATATTTCAACAAGATTAAACAACCTTTTCATTTCAATCTAACCTTAGAATGCCAAGAATCTACTTGGCCAAAATTGCCACATTTGGATACTACCCTTCATGATCATTGATTGCACCACTAAGTAAGAGGATCTTCACATGCAACAAGGGGTATGGATAACCTCTTGAACACATATAACTCTCCAATGACAAGCACCTAAAAAGACTCCTCAAAGGATGTTCCAACCTCAAACATGTTACCTTTATCTTCAAGCTCATCACGACGACCGATGTATGTCCATGTTTCAACATTAGGGTTTAAGGTTACAAAACATGTCATGAGAAGGGGAATAATAACTTTCAAATCATATTTAAAAACAAGCCTAATTGCATCCCCATGTCCCACTAAACTTTTTACAACTTGCAATGATTTGAATTGAGGATCCAACATTATGGCAAGCATGTTACGAACTTGTCCAAATTTTAAAATATTAAAAATTGGAAAAAAAGTTTTAGAACATTCACAACTTCTTCTCACATGTTTCTTTGGAGGAGGAGGAATGTAAAATCAAATTTGTCTAAAGCTTTTGTCCCATTTGAAACTTGTACCATTTAAAACATTTCAACTTGTAGTTTGATAATTATAGTCATGGTAGTAGTTAAAATATCAAGCAATTGATAATGACCACAAGATTGATTCACAACACAAGCCATGACCACATGGTTCAAACATGATGTGATTGCCTTTATAATAGCCCACAATTGAGCCTTCAAAACTTTTTGTTGTGATGCGATAATTTTTTGTTTTCCATAATAAATGCTGATGGTTTGGTTGAATTTTAAGGTCTCTTTAAACATGATGACTTTGGATGCAAATCTAATTTTGATAAGGGTTTTGAGTTTTTGAAGCAACATTCCACATTCAATGCAAGCTTTCTTTGATTCTTACTTCCTTTTTTTAGATTTTTTTGTCCATATATTTGTCTTTTGTAGAGCAACTTGCACATCCTTCACATTCACATGCATGGAACCTTTAAAAATTTTATCATAATTAGGCATATTGGCATGCCTTAGACATCACATGTTTGCATTATGTGCCTTCATAAACCTTAATAAGCTTTAGAGGTTCAAAATCAATGATGGAATGTAACATTGATGCCATGGTTGTTAAATTGATGGCTTCATCTTTCACAAATGCAATCACATAATGCATTGACCCAAACTTTGAAAGCAATGATTTAGGTTGAATAACCATATTTTGCTCACTTGTCTCATTCACTTCAAATAAGCCCACAATAACATGCATAGGAATCTAAGATTCATTTAAGAAGTTTATCACAAGGGCAAAAATGTTCACACTGCCTTTAAACATCCATAGATCAAAACTTGTGATAACAATGGCTATAGATGCAAGGTTTGGAAGTACATGCAAGTCCAAGGTTTTTTTAACCATTGTAGAAAACACTTCATCCATAGGAACAATTTGAAAAGAAAATGAAACTCAAGGATATTGGCATAAAACTAATTTTCATTATGAGAAATTGTGTTTGTGCAAACTTCATTAACTTGCAACTAGAGCTTTGAAACAAGTAATTTGCAATTATGTTACAAGTGTCCCATTGAAATACATGGAATTAGAAAAAAATCATGTTAGAAATTTGTGAAGTTCTATTGCAATTACATATTAGTCCCAAGATGGCCCTTATATGGATGAATGTATGCACTATATATATGGTTTTGGTCAACCATGTTTGACTGTTAACAAGTTGCACGAAAGTCATATATGACAACTATAATACATATGGAATAAGTTAAACAATTTTTTTTCACTATTTTATAACCACTATGTTGGATCTTTGTGTAATTACCCAACTACTAGCTATAATAACATTAATATTAATATTAATTATTAGTAAATATAAATATCTAATAATAATAATAATTTTAGGCTAGGCAACCATAATTTAGCCTAGCATAATTGAATGTTAATAATTAATAACTAGCTTGGGGTATTATTTTATATTATTATACATTAATATATAGATTCTACACTAATAGTTTATATATATATAAACTATTATGAAGTACAATAATTAATATACCTAGTAGATAAATTATATAATTAGTGTAAAAACCCATCATTGATTGTTGGGTGGTGATTAAATAATTTGTATATTTATTGTTTCTTGTTTATTTTTGTGTGATGTTAAACATTATGAAGATGGCAAGGTAAGCTTTACATTATATGTTTCAATTCCAAAGGCAAAGGAACAACATAGAAAAATCACAAAACATGTCAAAATCACAATGTGCTTTTTTTTTAAATGACCTTTTATTTCTAAACTTCATATCTTCCTTGTTTTTTATCCATTTTCAATGATCTAAAATGTTATGGGTTCACCAAATTAAAATCTACATTAAATATTTGAGCTCAAAAGGTAAAAGAACAACACATAAGGGCCATGAAAAAGACAAATTTGTTGAATCTTAAAGTGTGGATTAAGCTAGTGACCAAACATTGACATTGCTTAGTTTTGACAACCATATCTTCCTCATTGTGTCCTTTTTGAACAATCTAAATGGCTATAGGTGTGCCTAATCAAAGCCTAAAAAAACCTTTTGTACTTGGAAGGCAAAGGGACAATGTATTATGATTTAAAATTTTCTACAAATTTAAATGTTTGTTCACTAGCTTGTCTTATAGGTGTTGTAAGTGAATTGCAACTAGGATGCAACTAATTTTTTATCTCATATTTTTTGTCCTACCTTTCAAGTTTTAAAAGTATATAACTAAATGCACTAAGAGGTGACAGCTTATTGGCCTTAAGTTGAATGATCTAAATTAAATTAATACAAATATTAAATATCAAAATAAAATTAAGATTGCCACATGTCCATTGATGATGTGTTAACACATCATTGGCATGTCAGCACATTGTTGCTTATGTTGCAACATAATTGCATGGGTTGCATATGTATACAATTTCATATACAGTGAAAAGTTGTGCGGTTGCAATTTTTACAATTCATTCGATAACACTCAAACTATAGAAATACATTGAGTTGTAAGTGCTTATTGCAATTTAAAATTGCAACTAAAACCCAATTGCAAACCTAGTTGCAAAACACTTATTTTCTCATAATGTTTATTAACCAAATATTTTTAGCATTGGAAGTTCCCAATAACCTTTGTAAATGTAAAGCACCAAATCTTGAACAAACTTTATTGTGCTTCATAATTTGTTTTTATGGTTTTGTGCACCCAAAATAAGTGGTGATTGCAAAATTAAATGTCCATTTTTTTTCCCCCCATTGTCATGAATGATCAACATCAACCATTATTATCTTTTTTGCAAGTTACACCTTTCATTGAACAAACAACATGGGGTGCACAATATCAACAAGATATGTGGCCACATTTTCGCATGTAGGTGGTCCATCAACCCCACCAACATTTTCAACAATTTTTTTTTTTCTTCCTTTTGTAAGCATGGTGCATAATGCATAATGCACATTGCAAAATGTTGAATTCCCAAACCTTGAACACATCCAACCTACAAAAGAAAAACTTGCAAACTATAAGCACAAGTTCAAAGAGCTACAAATTACAACAAAGCTTCAACAACCTTTAATAATGTTTTGACCTATAATAAAATAACAATAGAAAGGTTCAAACCCCTAACTATTTTCGAACATGTTCATCAAATTTAAACTTTTCACAAACTTTTTACCCTAAATTTTTGATGACTTGTAACAAAGTTCCAAGTTCTAATGAACAACAACAAAATTTTAATAAACTACAATAAAGTTGTACTGAAATGAGTTACAACAAAACTCCAATGAACTTCAAAAATGTTCTGATGAACTATATCAAAGTTTTGACCTACAACAAAATAATTGCAAAAAATTAACCCCTAAACCACAACTCTCACAAACCTTTCACAAGTTGTTCAAAGCTTTTTAAAAACTTGTAACAAAGCTTCAATGAATTGCAAAAAGATTATGATGAATTGCAACAAACATTCAATGAATTATAAAAAAGTTCCAGTGAACTACAATAGAGTTTCAACAAGTTGTAAAAAAGTTCACTGTGAAATGATGTATAACCATGAACTCAACAATCCTACTACTAATAAAACAATAGGTTGTTGAGTTAGAAAATGAACTTTTCACAGTGTAAACATAGATTAGAAAGAGGACTTCCTTTGGGAAGACAATCTTATCTTCAATCTAAAATCAATAAAAATTTCCAAAATAAAGAAGAGGGGAGGAGAGGGGTAGTTCTAGCAAGTTATAATATGCTAAAAAGCCAGTTCTAAATGTAAAACAAAAAAAAAACTAAACTAATATGAGAGCCCCATTATTCTACATCAAATTACAATGAACTATTATCATTTTTAAAGAAAAGTAAGGCAAAAAAGAAAGAAAAGAAAATGAAAAGAAAACACATCAAGTTTTAAAACCTTCACACACTCTCTTACATTACTCTTTCTTTCTTCAAACAATATCTCATTCTTCCATTCCTTTGAAAACTTTCCATACAAAAATGATGGGGATCCATCTTTTAATTTTTTTTCCATAAACCACATAAGGTCCACATTTTACACAAAAATAGGTTTCTCATCCTAATCCTTCCCCAAAGCCCTTTTAATTGATTAATAGACAAATACGAATCACTAATTGCTAGGGGCTAGTTAACTGAATGACTTCATCCTTAGAATAAACTAAAAATCAATAAGTGTATCTACCACTAGTAATGATTTAGTTACTAGAAGGCCTATAAGACTAGCTAATCTAAGTAGATTTTTTACACTTAATAGACAAGCTATAGAAAAGCTCATTCTAACAAGCTAAACAAATTAATAGCAGGCTATAACCCAAAATTTTACCCCACAAACTAATGAGTTTTGATGAGTGACAACAAAATTTGTTCTAATGAATGACAATAGATCTTCAATGAATTGCAACAAAACTTACTTTGTCCTACAATAAAACAACCAACAAACCAACATTTAGATGTTTTATGTTTCTAACCTTTGACCTACAACAAATATAATCATTCTTTGCCCAAAAAGAGTTTTGTGCATTGGCATTTGGGTGGTTGAATATGTTGAAATCCTTTTCAATATGATAGAAAGTTTGTTCATAGGAAAAAGGCACATTGAAATCCTCCAAGGAAAAGCTCTGATGCGATAGAAAAAGTGTATTAAAAAGAAGAAACAAAAAACAAAAAAACAAGAAACCTTGAAAACCCTAAACCTTGCACAAGGATATGGATTATTGATAATTAGGGAGTTATGCATGTTGATAACTAGTGAACATTGGTATGGACCCTTGATTGAAAATTATTTACCATTCAAACATATGACCTTAAATCATTGGTTGTTTGAAAGTTTTCAAAAACCCAAAATCAACGGTTATTTTATTTTGAAAATTTCCAAAAACTTGTAATAAAAAATTCTACAATTTTGAGAAATTTCAAAAACTTGAAACCAAAACTAGTAACAAATTCAAACAAACACTAGAACATCAATTTGGGCTTTGGACACATAACTTTGGTTTTTTGGTTCAAGAAGGGTACCATAATTCATGGATGACTAATAATAATAATAACATGTAAATGTAACATTTTAGGCCATTGTTATTTCAAAAGAATAGATCTATGCTCCTTCCTAAAACCCCCACTTGGTTGATAAAAATAGCTAGAATGCTAAGGGTAGATGGCATATTCAAACCCAATAAAAGAATGCCCAAGTCATCAACCTTTTTAAAAACTTCAACTTTTAAAATGCAAAACATTAGGTTTCAATTTGATCACAATTAACATTTACATAATCAACATTTTTGTAGTTCTTAGTATGGACTTATTTTTCATTAAATTAATGTATAATGGGTGTTGGAAGGTTGAAGTTTATATTCAAAAAATGAAGATTTGTGCAAGTTGAAGATTGGTTTAGGATGACTACCAATGTTCATTTGAGGTCTATACATTTGATGTGCAATATAGTGAGAGTATCAAACAATTTAAAGTTTAGATTTCAAAGTTATGGAGAAATTCTTTTTGAGGTCTCATGTATGTTTAGTGAAGATCAACTTAGGGTTTGGGTTTATGGAAGTTGAAAATCAATAATGTGTTTGAGAAACAACATGCAAATAGGTCATGGAAAATACTGATATCATGGAGGAAGTGACAACCCATGTGAATTATGTGAACATAATTACTTTCCTTTAAATTAATGTCAATCAACACAGGGTTGTCACAATGTTCGGAAGTTCATCAAGACGTGATGTGTTCGTTTAAATGTTGACACTACCCAATTTTCATTTCAAAATAAGGTCAACCTAGGTCAAAATTAGGTTGGGTTGCTTGAGGAAAGTTTAAGGCAATCTATATTTGTGTCATTTGGTTCTTTTAAACCCTATGGTGACCAAAACAATGTTTGGTCACAAAAATCTTGTGGTGACCAAAACAACATTCAACCACCAAATTTTTGTGACAATCGAAAAGTGGTTCAAATTTGGTCATTGGATTAATGGTGGAGATTGAGCTACCATTGATGGATGATTGAAAGTTTTTAGTCATTTGGTTTTGGTGACTGAAAATTTTTGGTCACCAAAACTAATCCAATCGAAAAAATTTCATCACAAAAAAAATGTCAATGTTTGACCTTATGGATAAATTGAATGTATCTAAATAGACATTGACATGACAATTGACACAAAATGGGCATGTCGCATCATTTTTAACAACTTTGAATCAACCTCATTGTATCAATTTGTGAACAATAAGATGTGAAATAAATCAGCCTTCAAAAGGGCATAAGATTTCATGGTTTACATTTACACCATTGTGAGGTTGTGACATTTAGGAAAAAAAGAACACATAAGTTGACAATGTTGAAAGGGATGAATTCTTCATCCTACTTGAAAGCAAAGAATATTTTTATGATGTAAAAGAGGAACCCAAGTCTATGTGAGTGACAATGATGCCAAGGTGGGTGACATTTTCCCATGCATGGCATACTTATTGGCCTAGAAAGGGAGGTTATGAATTCTTGTGATGACTTAGATGGCCATGTGCATACTTACCACCTTGCAAATGGTGGCTCAATGTAGGGGGAACAATGAAATCTAGGAATTCAATTGCTTAGAGCTTGAATGCAACTCATATGATTAGGAAAGAAAAATGTACAACCAAGAAATGTTGATGATGACAATTGGGGCGAACCATGGTGATTTACCATTGTTGACTTGAACCTAGTTTAAAACACAAGATTGTTTCAATGATGCAGTGGTTCACCACTAATTGCACATGCACACAAGAACATGAAAAATTTGTGGATCATCATAGGAAAATGATGTTGAATTGAGGTATGACAATTATGATGGTGAAAAATTTGGAATAACTCCAAGGAACAATGAGGACGATCAAAGTGATCATAATGCAAGCTAATAATCCACACATCGTGATGTACCCCCTATTGTGCAACCACATGCACCTATGTTCACATTCATATGTAGCACTATTGGTAATTATGTCAATTGTTTTGACATGATTAAGAAATATCAATTTGGATCTGGTCATGTCTATAAGTGGATTGTAGGAGGAGGTATTATCCATGGTTCACATCAAACAAGGAATTGGGGCATGGTGGGGATTATGTTTGGCATGTTGCAAGCATGAAGCCCATAATTGTAATGGGGGTTAACATTGATGAAATTCAAAGAAAAATTGTTGAAATGGTTGTAATTGGCCATAGATCTTGTTGCATCATGAAGCATAAGTGTGTTGGTGTTAGTAAGTTAGATGATCATGTCAAACCACCCCTAGCATGTGGGCCATCCCCATATTATAGGAACATGTTAGGGTTGCTTCAAGTCCCCTCCAAGTTTGAGGCAAGCTTGGAGTTTGCAACATACATTACATTTGTGAACATGGTCTTCCATAAAATTTCATGCCTCACAAGCGTTTGTATTTATAAGCAATATCAATCATAAATAAAGTACATACAATTGTTCACTACATAACGTTAGGCTCCAATTCTTATTATTATGATGCAATTTATAATATTGTATTGTAATAACAAAGCATGTATTCTTGTTTACAAAAAAAGACCTTCATTTCCACAATTAAACTAAACTTGTTACTGAACTTTGATTCCATTTCTTATGTGAAAAGATGAAAAAAATATGATTAATCATTGAATGCAAAACATTGTGCCACCAATGACACATGGGCAATGGGTTGGTGTGCTTACTTACAAAGACCCTTCCCTTACCTAGGCCTTTGCAAGGGATTTTCTATTTTTTCCATTACTTCCCTTGTTTATACTATTTTATCTAGTTTGTCATTTCCCTCCAACAAATTATGAAATCGAACGACATTTCAAACCAAGAGAAAGAACTTATGGAAGTGTTAACACTTGTTTTGCATGGTACTTTTGTCTTGGTATTGAAGGGTTCACATTCAAAGTGTTTCCAACAACCAACACATCACTAATACACTCAAAGTATTACAAGTACTTGTAATTGTACCTATTTGTCAAACAATACTTGTATGAGGACCATTACACCTGAGTCTGTGATTTTAAAAATCATAATAATAATAATAAATAGACAAATATATATATATATATATATATATATATATATAGGTTAAGGGTCATGTTCCAAAGTTGTCCTATGTCCCCATAGTTCATGCCCCTAGCACTAGCTTAGGCCAAAAATGATAAAGAACTAGAAATTCTTGGTAGCCAATGAGTTGAGCCAACATGATTTTATGAACTTTCATTGTTCCTGGTGTGATCCCATCAAGTTTCCAATGTGTTCTCATTAAGTTCCCAATGGGTTCCTAACATGTTCCCAATAGCAACTCACTTTGTCCCATATGCTTTGCCCAATGTTGTCCTATGGGGACCGATATATAGGTGGGCCAATATTGGAACATATATGTAGGGTAAAGCCCTTGGCCATGGGCTTTATCAAAATAAGGGTTCACATGATGTAGTCAAATAAAGATCAACAATTGAGGGTTTTCCCAAGCATAAAGAGTTGCACTGATTTTTTATTTTTATTTTTTCCCATGATATTTGGTGGATACTTGGCAAGTATCAAAGGAAAAAAAAACGAAAAAAAAATTATGAGGCTTTTAAAAAAAAACAAATGCTTGCTATAGTACACATTCCATTTTTTGAAATTCTTCCACATAAGGAGTGAAAGAAAAAATATGCTTTGTAAGGTGCTCTTTGATTACACTAGAAAAATCGAGGCATGCCTTTATGCTCAGAATGAATATATATATATATATATATATTAGGGAGTCTCCAAAGTTTCAAAATCCTAAATAATTGAAGCAAAACAACAACCATTTTTTAACCTTGTTGTAAGGTGCCACCCCCTATAACATTTTTTGGGGAAAAAATCATTGAGAGCATGGATGAAATTTATGTACCCAAAAAAAAAAAGTATAGGGGAAGGCCTTCTCCTAAGGGCCTGCCCTAATTTGAGGGCGGTAGCCCAAGGATGTAGGCCCAAAAATTAGGGAAGACGCCATATTTTTTAGGGTTTAGGGTTTAGGGTTAGAAGCTTCTAGGGGGCCCTATTGTAAAAGTATGTTTGAATACATTTCTTTCTATTGCATGAGTGTATTTTATATTCATTGGTGAAAGAAGTCCAACAAAGCATGAAAAACAATGGTAGTTTACAAGAAAAGAAATATGCCTTGGAAAGATTATTGGACTATGCCCAGAGACCAGGCTTTTTAAGAAAAAAAATTATACTTTTAATTTTGTGGTTTCAGAAAGTTTGGCAAATTTTTTACACTAAATTTTTCCAAAAAATTTCCGAATGTTTTTCAGCATTGTGAAAAAATTCACAAAAAAGAAAAAAATCATTGTCAGGTATCAGACTTTTTTCTTGTTTGAAAATTTGCACCCCTGCAATTTTTTTGGGGATTTTTTCCTTGCAAAATCAATGATTTTTTGAAAAAGAAAAGAAAAACATTTCAAAAAATCTAAAAATTCACTACATTTCTATACAGGATCAGGTAGGTAGCCAAAAATATGTAAGAATGTTTTTTTTTTCTTTTCATATTTTTGTAATAGCTAAATTTGGCTAAATCAGCTTATGTATGAATTTCACCTTGGCTACACAACAAAATTGAAAAAAACAAAAAAAAAACTGTGCCATGAACCTAAGGCATGGTGGGCCTTAATTCTACACACTATAACTCCCCTTAAAACACACTAATTTTTTTTTTCAAAGTTTTTATAAAGATATCAATGAGTTTTTGGTTGTTTTATATTTTTTATTTTTTTATAAAAAAAAAAAAAAAAAAAAAAAAAGGTTAAAAAATGCAGGGAAATTTTTTTTACTTTTTTGTTTTAAATTTTTTTTTTTTTTTTTTTTTTCA